>VOFB01000072.1_pt1 | contig 94000 bp, 85 predicted proteins | sample 5384141 | NCBI WGS metagenome assembly VOFB01 (sample SAMN12384721, study PRJNA508395) | human gut metagenome | isolation source: healthy gut A | host: Homo sapiens | reverse complement strand
GGATTCCATGCATAGCTTGCAACACTGTAAATAGCAATTTTAGAGGCTTCGGCGTGCTCCATAGGATTGGTCACAAAACCGGACATTTCCTTCGCTATTGTGGTGTCGTTGCCATAAACAGGTCCGAGCAGTAAATGGTCGCGTACATAATCGGATACCGGAAAATTCCACCAAATGTAGGCGGGACGTTTAATGCGTTCGTTAATCCAGGAAATGCCGTCGCGGGTAATATCGGAAATCACACGATCACCTGTCCACATAATCTGGACAGAAGGATTCAGTTTCTCACCTAATGTAGTCAGATAATTGCCTTTGGGGTTCGACCAGCTTTTATTATACTCCGTAGGACACATGATAAGCGGAGTTACATCCGGCTTTGCCTTTACAAACGCCTCATCAATATAGTTCAATAATTCAGCTTGCTTCTGAGGATTGGTACCTTCGCCCGAGATGTCATCAAAGAACACCGCAAAGGAACGGACACCGAGCTGATACATCTTCTCAAATTTTGAGAGCAATAAATCACGGTCTTCCTGGTTCCATTTGATATCCTGTCCCGGGTGAATAGCCCATACAAAATCAACTTCATTTTCATTGGCTACTTTCACAAGCTCCTGCAATTGGGCTGCTTCCTTTTCCGGATAAGGCAAACGCCAGTTGGGAGCGCTGTGATACGGATCGTCTTTAGGACCGTAGATATAGGTATTCATCTTATTCTCACCATAGAACTTCAGTTGGCGAAGACGTGCCTGATGGCTCCAGGGAGTTCCGTAGAAGCCCTCCACTACACCGCGATAACGGACAGAAGGATAATCTTTGATTTCCACTTCCGGCAATCTTCCTTCTTTCAGCAATTGGGCGAATGTCTGAATAGCATAATAAGTACCCCGTTCATCATTGCCGGCCAATATGATTTCTTTATCATTGACAGCCAGATAATAACCTTCTTCATGATTGGGAATCAACTTGTTATACTTACGTACACTTTTGTCTCCCTTCTCACCAATATAAATACGGATTCCTTCCTTGGTACTTTGCTTGCCGGTAAGGATACCTTGCAACGCTTTCACCGCATGCGGGTTTGCTTCTTTTTCACCTTCTATCCGGTAGATAGCAGGAAGACTGAGTGTTTTACCTTGTTCATTGAGTTGCTGTGGGGGCGGCTGTAAACTTACATTTTGTGCAATTGAAGTGAGTCCACACAACAAACAGGCTCCCATTAAATAAATCTTTCTATTTTTCATAAGTAATTAAAAGGGGGTTAGTATATTATTATACAAAGAAATACAAATCAATCTAGTTATACAAATTTCCGGGAGACAGATAACATAGATTTTAGAATAAAAAAAGAACAATTACATATTGAAAAGTTCTTAAAAAGGAACTATTAACAACTCATCAGCCAATAAAATGAGAACCGGATTGCATACTACATTTAACTTTGAACTTAAAGATTCATAATTGGTAGTGGTATATTCCATTATTTGTCTTACATTTATGACGTTTTATACTTTACTAACTTTATATATAATACAGCATGGAATATATCAATCGTTTCTACTGGCTAATAGCTTTATGTCTTATTATTTCCACCGGAGCCAATGCTTCCGTAAATCCCAAACCTTTTGTTATCCCCGAACTGAAAGAATGGAAAGGCAGTGACGGAGCTTTTGTTCCCACCGAGGCTACAAAAATCGTGTATGCCGCCAACAATCCGGAGCTTGAACGCATCGCACGAATCTTTGCCCAAGACTATCAAACAATGTTCGGACGTTCGCTCGAAGTAGTGCAAGGGAAAGGAGCTGCCGGCGACTTTATCTTTTCCCTCCGCACCGACAAGAAATTAGGAAAAGAAGGATATACGATCCGCGTCACAGACCGGGTTGCTTTATCCGCCCCCGAAAATATCGGTGTATATTGGGGTACACGTACCTTACTTCAGATTGCCGAACAGTCAGAAAATCATCAGCTCCCGAAAGGAACCCTGAGAGATTACCCAGACTATCCGCTTCGCGGCTTTATGATAGACTGCGGCCGTAAGTTCATCCCGCTTTCATACTTACAGGATTATGTAAAGACTATGTCTTACTACAAGATGAACACTTTGCAAATCCACCTGAACGATAACGGCTTCAAACAATACTTCGAACATGACTGGTCAAAAACGTATGCCGCCTTCCGCCTGGAATGTGATACTTATCCGGGACTGACGGCACGGGACGGACATTATACGAAAAAAGAATTCGTCGACCTGCAAAAATTGGCTGAACAAAGCTATGTAGAGATCATTCCGGAGATTGATATCCCCGCCCACTCCTTGGCTTTCAGTCATTATAAACCGGAATTGGGAAGTAAAGAATATGGCATGGATCATTTGGATTTATTTAATCCCGAGGTTTATACTTTCTTCGACGCTCTTTTCAAAGAATATCTGGAAGGAGAAGAACCTGTATTCCGGGGCAACAAAGTCCATGTGGGCACCGACGAATATTCAAACGCCAAAAAGGAAGTTGTGGAGAAATTCCGCGCCTTCACCGATCACTATATCCGTTATATAGAAAGCTTCGGCAAGCAAGCCTGCGTATGGGGTGCACTGACACACGCCAAAGGAGATACTCCCGTCAAATCGGAAAATGTCATCATGAATGCATGGTATAACGGTTATGCCGACCCGAAAGAAATGATAAAGCAAGGATACCATTTAATCAGTATCCCGGACGGACTGGTCTACATAGTCCCCCAGGCAGGATATTATTATGATTATCTGAATACCAAATCACTATACGAGAAATGGACTCCTGCACAGATAGGCAAAGCCGTATTTGAAGAAAAGGACCCGAATATTTTAGGAGGAATGTTTGCTGTATGGAACGACCATGTGGGTAACGGCATTTCCAATAAGGATATTCATCACCGGGTTTACCCGGCTTTGCAGACACTAGCCGTTAAAATGTGGACAGGCAAACAAGTCACAACTCCCTATGACAGTTTCAATGAACAACGCAATTTACTAAGCGAAGCTCCGGGTGTGAATCAACTCGGAAGAATCGGAAAAGCTCCCGGCCTGGTTTACGAACAGGCAGCTGTTACCCCCAACCGTACTCTTCCCTATCGGGAAATCGGGTATAATTATCTGGTATCTTTTGATATAAAAGGAGCTGATGAAGCAAAAGGTACAGAACTGTTCCGTTCTCCTGACGCCGTATTCTATTTATCCGATCCGATAAGTGGAATGTTGGGCTTTGCACGCGACGGCTATCTCAACACTTTCAACTACCGTATCATGCCCGGCGAACATGCAACAGTAGGTATTAGCGGAGACAACCGCGTCACCCGCCTGCATATAAATGGAAAAATCGTAGAAGAACTAAATATACAGAAACGCTTTTATAATGGTGGAAAAGATTCCATGAATTACGTTCGTACATTAGTTTTCCCATTACAGGAAACAGGTAACTTCAAAAGTCAGATTACCAATCTGAAAGTCTACCGCCAATAGGACGGATATTGATACAGAAAAGGCTGTCCCGTGTTTCATTCCGGGACAGCCTTTTTATAATCCAGTTATGACAAATGTAACTGCTTTCTTACCAGTATTATTTTATGGATACTCAATAAAGAATAATCGTATCCTTCTCCTGCCTTGTATTTAATCCAAAACTGATAGAGATTTTCCGCAATACCTTCGCTAATTCTTCATCTTTACGAATAGTTCCCGTAAACAGATTATCCCTATTCTTTTTATTCTCGAAACACACTTTCGTATGATACTTCTTATTGATTAAGTTTATCAGTTCACCAAGCGGCTTATCCGTAAAGTTATACTCTTCTTTTCTCCAGTCATATCCTTCAATATCCAACGTCTCGGTTTCAATCGTCTTTGAATCAATATAGTAAGTGATGCGTTGAGCAGGCTTCACCTCTATGGCCTCTTGCCCCGTCACCTGAAAATCTATTTTTCCGGTAAAGAGAGTCACCTCCGCTACTTCATCATCAGACTTTATATTAAATTCCGTCCCTTTGACTTCCACAAGCGCATCTTTGAAATAAACCCTGAAAGGACTGCCTCCTGTCATCTTTTTCACCTCAAAAGACGTTTCTCCCTCTAAGACCACTTTGCGCTCTTTCAAAAAATCGTCCTGATATGAAAGCGTACTTCCCGTAGCGAGCCATACCACCGAACTATCCGGAAGGACATACGTCATACGCGTATCGGCCGGTCCCAAGACTATTGTCTCTAAAGAAGCTCTTGAAGTAATCAGATACCACGTACCTACGACCAGCAAAAGACAAGCGGCGGCAGCCAGAATCCTAAAACCCCGATTATAGCCTGACAATTTTTTCTTTGCAGGTTTGTGATTCCAACATACATCCGTAATGTTGGTCCATATCTCCTCCTCAATTTTTTTGTTTTCAATAGAAGTGCCAAAGAATTTATCCCACTGTCTCAGTAATAAACGGCACACCGGTCCTTCATCCGCTAATTTTATTTTTTCCTCCGGAGTCAGTCCTTTAGAAAACATCTTCTTTACTATTTGTACAAATTCCTTGGCATTCATAATACTTTATTTTTTTAATTGAGATTCAATAGGATCGTCATACTGAGTCTGAAGCTTTACCAATTCCCCTTTCAGTTTTTCAGTTATCTTTTCATAACCGGGCTTCCCAAACAAATTATGCATTTCACGCGGATCTTTTTTCAGGTCATACAGCTCCCACGCATCAATATCATTATAAAAATGTATCAGCTTATAGCGTTCGGTACGCACACCATAATGACGTTTCACCGCATGTTCCGCCGGATATTCATAGAAATGATAGTAAAGGGACTTACGCCAGTCCTTAGGACGTTCTCCTTTCAGCAAAGGCAACAAAGATACCCCCTGAATATCTTCCGGAATATCTACTCCCGCCATTTCTAAGAAGGTAGGTGCATAGTCTATATTCTGAACCATTTGCGACACTTTTCCTTTCTTGCCATGAGGAAAACGGGCTAACAACGGAGTACGGAATGACTCCTCGTACATAAAGCGTTTGTCAAACCAACCATGTTCTCCCATATAGAAGCCTTGGTCTGAAGTATAAACCACCAAGGTATTGTCCAGAAGCCCTTTTTCTTCGAGATACTTCAACACCCGTCCGATATTGCGGTCGACCGAACGAATCACACTCAAATAATCATGCATATAACGTTGATACTTCCACTCCGCCAGTTCCTTGCCTTCCAGTTTCCGGGCTTTAAAATCTTTGATAATAGGGTCATAATAAGCATCCCAGGCAGCTTTTGTTGCGGATTCATACGCTTATACATAGCGCGTCCATAACCTTCCAATCCAGTTTTTGTATGAATCTCATTTTCTTTATCCGCCATTTTCAGGTCATAGACAAGGTCCATATCCTTGAATATGTTCATCTCCTGTTCGGAAGCAGCTATACGGCCTTCATATTTATCATAGAAATTTTCCGGCAATGGAAACTTCACCTTATCAAACGCTCCCAAGTCACAAGTGTCGGGCATCCATGTACGGTGCGGGGCTTTATGATGCAACAACAGACAGAACGGTTTTTCTTTCTCCCGTTTGTTCTCCAGCCATTCCAGCGCCAAGTCCGTAGTGATATTGGTGGCATACCCTTCTATCTGCACTTTCTTACCATTATCTATAAAATAAGGATTGTAATAATCACCCTGACCAATCAGAATATTCCAATAATCGAATCCCGTGGGATTAGAGGTGAGATGCCATTTACCAACAATAGCAGTCTGATAACCTGCCTTCTGCAACAGCTTAGGGAAGGTCTGCTGGCTTCCGTCAAACCGATGCGCATTATCTATAAAACCATTCTTATGGCTATGTTTTCCCGTCAACATACACGCACGGCTGGGCCCGCTTATAGAGTTTGCCACAAAACTATTGGTAAAGACAACTCCTTCATTGCCGATACGGTCGATATTGGGTGTCTCTATAAAACGGTGATCGTAGGCACTGATAGTCTGAAATGAGTGGTCGTCACTCATTATATACAAAATATTCATAGGCTTCTCAGACGCCCCTTTACTCTGAGCAAAGGAGGGCAATGTTACCAAGGCGGCTACCCCTGACAAAAAAATGCAGTGTTTGTTGTTCATCACTATAAAATTAAGTTCGTTATGTAATAAATACATTCATTAATTAAGTTCCCCTTACTGAAAAGGAACAGTTTTAATTTTCTGTATCATAATTTATGGAAAAACGTGCAGCAAAGATAAAAATAAATATCCATAAAATAAGACACTTAGCAAATAATAGAAACAGAATCTGTTTCAAAAAACTTCAAAACAGATTCTGCCTTCATCTTACCGTTAATAGCCCGGATTCTGCACCATTTGCGGGTTATTACTTACCTGATCTACCGGAATAGGCATCAAATAATTCGCCGGAGTACGGAATTCACGAATGTGACTTGTCATTTGTGTATCCTTGAAGAAGTCCTCATCTTTGGTAGCTTCCACATTTAATCCTCTCGGATATACACCAAAGTATTTTTCCCCCAACTTCCAGCGACGAAGATCCCAGAAATTATGAGTCTCCATATAAAGTTCAATCATACGTTCCTGACGTACAATCTGCATCAAACGACCATCGGGGCCTACGGAAGAATAATCTGTCAACGGCTCCTTTGCCTTCGCCCAGGCAGTCAGTACAGGGTCAATGCCGGCACGCTCTCGGATTACGTTCAATTTCTTCATGCCTTCAGCCACATAACTAGCATCACCATATCCGACACAAGCCTCTGCATAATCCAGATACAACTCACCCAAACGAATAATAGGCAACGGATATCTCAAGGAAGGCACGTTGTCCGACTTACGGGCAGCCGATCCCGGATGAACCCCTTTCTTATTCAGATAACCGGTTGGAGAGTAGTTATTTCCTCTGTTCATTTTGCCACTGTTGTCTTCCTTCTTGTACTGTGTCAACCATCTTTTGCGTTGTTTACGGTCGGAACGGTCCATTTTATCCTGATAAGTAATACCTTTGGTACCGTCGGCTACTACATTCTCCGTCTGACATTCGTAAAAGCCATTATGGAAAGATATCCAGGCATAGAAACGCGGCTCACGATGATCGTTCAATTTCAACGTTATTCCCTCTCCGCGTGTATCATCATCCAAAATAGTAGTCTGAAAACGATTTTCATAGTCATACGTCGGGTCTTGGTCAATCGGAAGACCATTTTCGGTATAGAATCGTTCTACCATTGTCAGAGACGGACCATATCCTCCTCCAAAAGAAAGATAAGGAATGGATTTATTCTGTATGCTATACATTTCTTCCAAGCGGGTATTTGCCCAAAGCACCTCCTTAGTTCCGTTCTTGTCCAGGTATGTAAGACGCAGCTGTCTTTGGATAGGATCTTTCGGATACGGATAGGTGGCTGTACCAATGGCATCATCGCCAACGTAATATAATCTGTATCCGTGATCTTCTGCAAAGTTTATTGCTTCCAAAGCTGCATCGGCAGCTACTTTATATTTCTCTTTACTATATGTTTGAGACATCAATAAGGTGCCGTCATTGTTGGCAAAGTCACTGTAATATTCCGAGTTTCCATTGAATAGAGGAGAAGCAGCATAAAGCAACAATCGGGCCCTCAGCGCTTTGGCAGCTACACTAGTTGCCAGTCCGTAAGAAGATCCCATACGTTCCGTAGGCAATTTCTCCGATACGATTCTAAATTGTTCTGATACCCAGTCCACACATTCGTCATAAGGAGAACGGGCTGCCATCTTGTCATAAGGTGTATTCATATCCGGTAATTCTTTTACCAAGATGATAGGACCATAATGCTGCATCAATACCGAATGATAATAAGCAATCAGAAAATCCGCCTGATTGGCGAAATCATTAATCTTATCATCACTCAATCCCGGAACGGACGCAATATTCTTCTTCAACAGATAACATTGCCGTATACCTTTATACATATTACTGTATGTCGCATCCACATTGCCGATATTTCCTGAAGTATATCCTCCCTGAAAATATAGTTTAATAGGTTCTCCGTTGAAACAGCTTACTATTTCATCTCCTGCATATCCGATAAAAGTATGCGAACTATGATAAGCAGGCATAAAGGAATAACAGGAATACAGATAGTTCAACGCAGCTTGTTCCGAAGCAAATGCATCTTCTTCATTGGCTGTTTCATTCGGCACAATATCCAGATAATCACATGAGCCCAAGAGACAGCCGGCAAATACGAACGATAACAAAATATTATATATCTTTTTCATTTTATTCAAATTAGCGGTTATTATTAATAGTCATCTGAAAACCAAAGTTGAAAACACGTTGCGTAGGATATTTCAAACCATTACCTCCTCCTTGTTCCGGGTCCCAGTGCTTGAATGGCGAGAAAGTCGCCAGGTTCATGCCACTGACATAGAAACGCATATTCTTGTATGTATAACCTATTTCTGCGTTCTTCAACTTGATAAATGCAGCGTTGCGCAGCCAATAGTCAGAGCGTTGAGTGTTGTTTACACTCGTGTCCCTGGTCAGACGAGGATAAGTGGCGTTGATATTCTGATTGTCGGGAGACCAGCGATCGTCAGCAATCCAAGTCAGGACATTACGCAAACTGTTGTCTCCGAACGGATGAAAATCACTCATAACCAATGAAACCTTTGCAACTCCCTGGAAGAAGAAAGAGAAATCAAGATTCTTCCAGCGTATAGAAGGGCCGAAACCATATACAATCTCCGGAACGGTAGGATTCTTCGCCCATACCCAGTCAGAAATATCCACGATATCATCATCATAACCATAAAGTTTGGAGATATTCACATACTTGATATCACCGGCACTAAGATTTCCTCCGATCTGCTGGTTAGAGTTTTTCACATCATCCGGATCTTTGAAAAGACCGTCGGAAATCATAATACTAGGAATATTTGCACTCTGCCCTACTTTTGACTGGAAAGCATATTTCGGAGATTCATCGTATTTTGTAATCTCATTATGAGCATACGTAAATGTCCCTTTGAAACTGATAAACCAGTCCTTACCTATTTTCTTATTGAAATCTGCCGCAAAGTCGAAGCCTTGATTCTTCATGGCTGCCAAGTTTCCGAACACCTTTGTTCCTGCTGTTCCCAGATATTGAGGAATCGTACCTCTCTCCTGAAATATATCAGTACGGGTTTCGTGGAAATAGTCCATTGTCAGGTTCAATGAGTTAAACAACTGCAAATCCAAACCTACATTGACTTTCTTACCCACTTCCCAAGTAACCTCCGGATTACCATAACGGGAATATACAGGACCTTTATAAGTTATATCACCGTCCAGCCCGGTAGTATATCCGGTACCTGTCAGGTTGATTGTCGGCATATACACAAAACGTGCCCCACCAATATTGTCATTACCAACAAGCCCCCACGAAGCACGAATCTTCATGTTAGAGAAAACATTCTTCAAAGGTTCAAAGAACGCTTCCTCACTGATGTTATATCCCACTGCAATAGAAGGGAAGAATCCCCAACGGTGTCCTTTGGCAAAATTCTCGGAACCATTGTAACCCATATTCACTTCCGCCAGATATTTCCCGTCGTAAGCATACGAAAGACGGGCAGCAACACCTTGTTTACGTTTGGGAAGTGCAGCAATCAAGTCGCCACTGAATAATTGAGTCACCAGTTCATCCTGATTATAGATAAACATGGCATTCACATCATGCTTTCCAAATGTACGGTTGTAGTCCATGATAGCCTGGAAATAGAATCGGCGGTCGCCCGAGTTGGCAACACCCGGTTTCAAGTCCGTAGATACTTCTCCACCGCTTTCATTCTGAAGTCTGGTGACAAAAGAATACACTCCATTATCATCTACCGAGAAATCCTGTAAATGGTATTTGTTCCAACCCGCGGAAGCACTGTTAGTAGTACTTGACCAGTTCTTGAAAGAGGCCAATGCCTTAAATCTAAGTCCCTCGGTAATAAAATTCAGTTTCTGCTCAAACTCCAATGCCGCCACTACCGTGCTCCGGAAATTATCCTGATAGCCGGATGCAAGCTGTGCCACCGGATTCTGTTGCTGTCCCGGTTTCAAGCGGTCATTCACACCCCACTTGATATGTGTAGTAACACCGTCGTCAGGGAAATAGATCGGAGCTTCCACCGGACTTGTATTGATAGCTCCCGCAAACAGATCGTTCATACTGATGTTGGGTTGCTTCGTTTTTCTCAGCTGCACATTCAAGCGCAAAGAAAGACGTGAATCCTTACCCAAATATGCATTAATGTTATTCTGAAATGAATAACGCATCACATTAATGTTATTATTATAGGAGAAAAAGTCTTTGGAACGATTCTTAATCATACCTGTCTCGTGATTGACCGTGACACTTGAGAAATAATCCACTCGTTTGCCGCCTCCCCGGATATTAACATTGAAATTCTGGTTAAATGCCTGATCCTTAAAAAGCTCGTCATACCAGTTGACATTCGGATAAGCATACGGATTTAATCCAGCACGCGTTCCGGCAATTTCTTCTGCCGAATAGGGAGATTCGGTAGAGCCGCCGTTCAACAAAGATTCATTGAACAAATCCATGTAAGTGGCTCCGTCGACAAACTTCGGCTTACTTGTCGGACTTGTGATCTGTCCTTCCACACGGAAATTGATAATCGGTTTATCAATATTACGACCGGATTTAGTGGTAATAATCATAACGCCATTAGCCCCACGGGTACCGTACATTGCCGTAGCAGTAGCGTCTTTCAAAATAGAGAAGCCGTCAATGATTTCCGGGTCAAGATTATCCAAATCACCGGAGGATATTTCCACTCCGTCCAATATAATCAGCGGATTGGTTGCTCCGTTCATTGTAGAAATACCGCGAATATAAAAATCCGATCCATCCGCTCCCGGTTGTCCGGTACGCTGAACAGCAATAACACCAGCCAATCGTCCGGCAAAAGAATTGGAAAGAGAAGCCGAAGGAACCTGCAGTTCCGCCGGGCGGATTGCCTGTACGGAACCTACCATACTAGCCTTTTTTTGTCCGCTGCCATAAGCAGTGACCACCACTTCTTCCAACTGCTTTGCATCTTCCACAAGTTCTACAAGAAGTACCTTGCCGTTGACCACTTTCACTTCCTTGGTTTCATATCCGATATATGAAATGACAAGCACATCTCCGGGAGTGGCCTTAATCGTAAACTTTCCGTCCATATCGGTAATCACTCCGCTGTTCACGTCTTTTACCCGTACAGTTGCTCCTACCACCGATTCTCCGGACCTCGCATCTACTACACCTCCTACAATCTCTACTTTTTTCTGCTGTGTGCTTGCTGCCTTCTTTTCCAATTTCAAGATGATATCATCTCCCATAATTACATAACTGATACCACTTCCGGCAAATACTTCTTTCAACACATCCGAGATTTCTCCTTCACAATCCAGATTTTTACCCGGTAATGCATCAAGGTCACTCGGATTGAAGAAAAACTTAAAATTAGAACTGGATTCGATAATCTTAATGGCTTGTCTCAAAGTTATCGACTGTCCTTTTACTGTCACTCTCCCTTGCGCAGCACTCAACGTCAAAGGGAAAAATAAGATTAATAACACGATAAGCCTCAAATGCCATCGACTACACATACTTTCTTTCATGATTACAATTTAAAATTAAACAAAGTTTTTCATACACATAGATTTTGCAAAATCAATAAATTCTCTAGTTTATAATACAATATACTCAAACCGGCTCTTTCATTTTCCTTAACTTTACGCCAATTCGGGATTCATGCATTATATATTAAATACATCTAACCCATTTCTACCCCTTACTCAAATCTGCATTTTATTATTTTTTTTTCGAAAAGATGTGTTTTTGAATTATTCTTCATATCTTCGCTCTTTGAAATCCTCATTAAATCATAAGATGAATGACCAAGAAGCAATAGTATTACTAAAATCAGACAGCCACGAAGCTTTTGAGTACTTGTATAAAGTATATGGCGGACAAGTATATAATTTTAGTAAACTATATATCAATTCATCTGAAGATATTAAAGAAGTAGTACAGGAAGTGTTTGTCAAGCTATGGGAAGCGCGTTCTTTTCTAAGAGAAGATGAGAACTTCAGAGGATTTTTATTTATCGTCACCCGGAATCTTATCTTTAACCGCCAGAAAAAAACATTTAATGAAAACTTCTATAAACTGTCTGTTTTAAGTGCTTACGAGCAGTCGAACATTGATTCCTACAATATAGAAGAAGAATTGCAGGCTAAAGAATTAAACAATTATATTGACAAGATTATTGAAGAACTTCCACCGAAGCAACAGGAGATATTTATTTTGAGCAGAAAAGAAAACCTAAGTCATAAAGAGATTGCCGAATTGCTGAATATCAGCGAGCGAACAGTAGAGGTTCATATAGCCAGAGCTATCCGGCACATTAAATCCCGGCTGGAATACCTGATCGCCCTCCTGGGAGTAATGGACTTACTTAATTGAAATAGGTCGGCTACCATTCTTTTATTTCTTATTTTGAGCAATACGGTTATTGCCGGCCTGCGACTTCACAATTATTCCACTTCCGTTCTTGCTACATTTAATACATTCCTTCCGCAATTTCCTTTCTTTCAGGTCAAAGATCAGATTCGGATTAAAGTGTTGCCCGTTAATACGGGTTTCGAAGTGTACATGTTCGGTAGTGGCACGACCGGTACGTCCTGTCAGCCCGATAGCTTGTCCGGCTTTTACGACATCACCGCTCCGAACCAGATTCTTACAGTTATGGCTATAAATGGTTTCCAGCCCGTTCGCATGACGGATTACTACCAAATTTCCGTATGCATAATAGGGTTTCGACATACGCACTACTCCATCAAAAGCAGCACGAATCGTATCTTTTGCACAGGTCTTAATATCTGTTCCCGAATGTCCCCCACGAGTTCCATAGGCAGAAATGACCTTACCACCCGGCAGAGGGAAAGCATATTCATGCTCCTTCAACGAGTCCAAATGCAGGTATATATGATTACCTTTAGCAAACAATCCGGGAGTAGCCACACGGATATGGTTTACCTCCCTGAAAGAAAAAGAGGATTTGTCTTGTGCGTTCGCAATCATCGGAAAGAATAAGACGAATAATAGTATGAGAATGCCTTTCATGTATTTTTTCGTTTTCAATCAAAATACTCCCCTGATTATTCAAAAAAGATAAGTTCGCTGCTATCTGATTCTGCATATTCGTTCAGTAATGACTGAATCATCTCAGCAGCTTCTTTCAGGCCTTTTTTTCCATTATAACCATTGACGATTGCTAAAATATGGGTAGTACCGAGATTCATTTTAGTCCGTTCGTTGTCACTGGTAGGCGTACCGATACCACCCGACGCATCACGATAAACGGGCAATCCTTCGATATTCAACACCCCGCTTTCCGATACCTTCAAACGGTTCTCCTGCTTTGCCGATACCCAATTCAAGGTGCGCCTTGTATTTTATCCGCGTCGAAACCACCAATAGAATGTCCCGTACGAAGAGAGACTAAGTTAATCAGATCTACCAGAGTATCAATCTGGTATAGAGGGATTCCGCGCATCAGGCGGCGACGCAAAGCTTCCGCTGACGGGCGGTAACGTCCGGGATCTTTACCACAACGTTTATAAGCCTCACGGGTAGCAAAGATAACGGGTTGATGTTTGATGTCTTCTATCTGTGTAGTAGAAGTCAGTTGCCTGGTAAAAGCGTTGATTTCCTGCCAAAGCCCTTCGCAGTAAGCAGTATTCTTCACTGCGGCATACACGGCTGCTCCGGCAAAGACCGGACAAGCATCTTTGATCTCTGTGATACTTTTATTTCAAACATAACTTATCATAAACCAATCATCGCGTCCTGCAATTACGGACACCAATTATTACTTTCTAATCATTATTCCCGACAAGATACGGCCGGAGTCAATCCCAGTCTACGTGCGGAGAAGAATTCATCATGATGAATATAGGTACAGATACCGGCTACTTCTATCTGCCCGCAGGAACTCCGGCATAAAGCAATTCACTCCGGTTGGCTTCCCACAGATCAATATGATATTTGCCCGTCTCCTTCTTCTTTGTAGAGATAAGAGACATATCGAAACCGCTTTCTTTAAAAGCATCATACACCTCATCACCTACTTCAAATGATTCGAGTGAAATGCTCGGCCCGATGCAAGCTACCACATCTTCGCCGGGCGTCCCGAATTTCTGATTCAAGTGATCCATCACATACTGACAATATGCTTCACAGTTCCTTTCCAACCGGCATGAACGGCAGCCACCACTTGCAGCCTTCTGTCATATAGTAACACGGGTACACAATCCGCAGTCGTAACACAAACACAATATCCCGGCACATTGGTAATCAAGGCATCAATGCCTCTCAAAAGTGTTCGTCTCACTTCTAATGACTCCTTAAAGAACGATTCGTCAACGACCAGACTCGCACTACCATGCTTTTGCTCCGGAATAACTAATTCTTTAATTTGATGTCCCGTTATCTGAAATAACTTATTCTGATTACAATTCACATTGATACATGAATCCTTGGTATAAGGCGAGCAATTAAATGAGCCATATGTTCCCTCACTGACACCTCCATGACGTGTTGTAACAAAATGAGCTACTTCGGGGTATACCGTCAATGACTTATACCCCTTCAGCTCTTTATCTTTTGTGAGTGAAATCATTTTTCCTCCCAATCCTCTTCTTCGTATTCGTAATCAATGTCCTCATCGTCATCATCCGCTTCCTCCTCATATTCATAGACGATGTCTTCATCTTCGCCCATGTCTTTGAGCTCCTGTTGCAGACGGGTTACGTCCTTCGGACGGTGAACGATGTCCTCTATCTTATTGCTTTCCTTATTCAGTTCTTCCCAAAGAATGTCTTTCAACACCGAGATACCCAAACCGGAAACAGAAGATATGAATACGTGGGGAATGCCTTCCGGCAATGTAGGTTCTATTTCGTCCATCAACTCCTGATCGAGCATATCGCTCTTGGTGATGGCAAGTACCCGTTGCTTGTCCAGCATTTCAGGATTGAAAGTGCTCAGTTCATTCAACAGGATTTCATATTCTTTCCGGATATCATCGCTATCCGCAGGAACCATAAACAGCAGTAATGAATTGCGCTCGATATGACGCAGGAAACGCAGTCCCAAGCCCTTACCCTGACTCGCTCCCTCGATAATACCCGGTATGTCCGCCATTACGAAAGACTTTCCACCGTGATAGGAAACGATACCCAAGTTGGGTTCGAGCGTAGTAAACGGATAGTCAGCAATTTTCGGTTTGGCAGCCGAAATAGCAGAAAGCAACGTAGACTTTCCCGCATTCGGGAAACCTACCAGACCAACGTCGGCCAGCAGCTTCAGCTCCATGATAACTGTCATTTCCTGCATCGGCTCTCCCGGCTGTGCAAAACGCGGAGCCTGACGGGTTGCCGTCTTGAAATGCCAGTTACCCTGACCGCCACGACCGCCTCTGAGCAAGATTACTTCCTGCCCGTCTTCTGTTACGTCACAAAGGTATTCCCCCGTCTCGGCATTATACACGACCGTCCCGCAGGGAACTTCTATTATTTTATCCGCACCGTCTTTTCCGAAACTACGTCCTTTACTCCCCGATTCACCATGACCGGCCATTGCGTGACGGTCATACTTCAAGTGCAGCAATGTCCAGTAATTACGGTTACCGCGCAAGATGATATGACCTCCTCTTCCGCCATCGCCCCCGTCGGGACCTCCGTTAGGACAATATTTCTCGCGCCTCATGTGCGTAGAGCCTCTTCCGCCCTTACCCGAGCGGCAGTATATCTTTACGTAATCAACAAAATTCGATTCAGCCATACTTTTCTAATAATATTATTATAACTTATCTACTGCTTCGCAGATTTCAGCAAAGATACCTTCCATAGTACCCAAGCCGTTGATGTGTTGGTATTTCTTTTCGTTCTTGTACCAGTCGATCAGCGGAGCAGTCTGTGAATGATATACATGCAGACGTTTTTTGATAGTTTCTTCGTTATCGTCGGCACGACCGGAGTCTTTACCACGTTTAATCAGACGTACCATAAGTTCTTCTTCCGGAACATCCAGGTCAACCATTACAGAAACATCCTGTCCTCTTTCTGCCAACATTTTCTTTAATGCTTCAGCTTGTGCAATTGTTCTGGGAAACCGTCGAAGATTACACCTTTGCTGTCTTCAAAGCTGTCGAATACACTTGCAAGAATATCAATCATCAATTCGTCAGGAATCAACTGGCCTTGATCGATGTAACTTTTAGCTGTTTTGCCCAATTCTGTGCCATTCTTGATTTCAGCACGCAACACATCACCTGTTGAGATGTGATTGATACCATACTTTTCTACAATACGTTCGCTCTGTGTTCCTTTTCCTGAACCCGGAGCACCGAAAATTACGATGTTCAACATCTTTTTTTGATACCTAAAAATTAATTTGTATTTAAACTCACGGCACAAATCGAACATTGACAGTTCACCTTTTTCATTTAAGATGCGCCATACTTTCCCGGCATTCAAGCCAATTCTAGTCTTTTCCATAATGCAAACTTTAGAAGATTAAACAATCCGTTATCTATGATTTAATCATTGTGAGCACAAACAAACGGGAAAAGTCAGAATAATCATGTACATTTGTAGGGCGAAAACTAAAAGAACATCGCAATGAAAATATTTCCAAGCAGCAGTATCAAGAAATTGGACGCTTATACCATTGAGAACGAACCTATTACATCAATCAATCTGATGGAACGTGCAGCAACCGTATTAACAAAAGCCATCAAGACAGATGGAATACGGAAACGCCGGTCACTATCTTGCCGGACCGGGCAACAACGGTGGAGACGCTCTCGCCGTAGCTCGCATGCTATCCGAAAAAGGATATAAAACGAGGTATTTCTCTTCAACCCGAAAGGAGAACTCTCACCCGGACTGCCAGACCAACAAGGAACTGGTGGAAATGATGGAGGAAGTAACATTCCACGAAATCAGCACCCAATTCGTACCTCCCGCCCTGACGCCGACCACTTGGTTATCGACGGGCTTTTCGGTTCAGGACTGAACAAACCGTTAAGCGGCGGATTCGCAGCCGTAGTGAAATACATCAATTCTTCTCCTGCTATGGTAGTAGCCATTGACATCCCTTCCGGACTTATGGGAGAAGAAAATACATTCAACGTGAAAAACTAACATTATCCGCGCCGACGTAACTTTCAGCCTGCAGCTTCCGAAGCTCGCTTTCCTTTTCGCCGAGAACACCGAATATGTAGGCGAATGGGATTGCTGAATATCGGATTAAGCGAAGAGGGTATTGAAGAGACGGAGACTAACTACGAGATGCTGGAACTGGAAGATATACGTTCACTCATCAAACCACGCCAACAGTTTGCCCACAAAGGGGAATTTCGGTCATGCCCTCCTGATTGCCGGCTCGAAAGGTATGGCGGGTGCATCGGTATTGGCAGCTCGTGCCTGCCTCCGTTCGGGAGTAGGACTGCTGACTGTACACGCACCGATATGCAACAACGACATTCTTCAGACCTCCGTCCCCGAAGCTATGGTAGAAACCGATGCCAATGAAACCTGCTTTGCCATACCTACCGACACGGACGATTACCAAGCCGTCGGCATCGGCCCGGGACTGGGAAGAAGCGAGGAAACGGAAGCTGCCTTATTGGAACAACTGGAACACTGCCTGACTCCTGTTGTAGTAGATGCCGACGCTCTTAATATCCTCGCCAACCACCGTCATGCCCTTACCCATCTGCCGAAGGGTTCCATCCTCACCCCGCACCCGAAGGAACTGGAACGTCTGACCGGCAAATGCCAGGATTCATACGAACGTCTGATGAAGGCTTGCGAACTGGCCCGTGCCGCCCATGTCCACATTATTTTAAAAGGAGCCTACTCCGCCATTATCACCCCGGCAGGAAAATGTTATTTCAACCCGACCGGAAATCCGGGAATGGCAACCGGAGGCAGTGGCGATGTATTGACCGGAGTGATCCTAGCTCTGCTAGCCCAAGGTTATCCCACCGAAGAAGCCGCTAAAATCGGTACTTACATCCACGGACTGGCCGGAGATTTCGCCCAGAAGAAGCAGGGGATGATCGGACTGATTGCCAGCGACATCATCACCTGTCTGCCTACGGCATGGCGACTTGTAAGCGAATAAAAGTTAAGAACTTACAGTTTTTTCAATAACTTCATTAACTTTGTTTTCAAAACCAGTTAAAAAAGAACCGAATATGAAAAAGTTGATTATAGCAACGGGACTACTAATGGCTACTTCCGCCTATGCACAAACAGAAGTACTTGACAGGCGTTACCCGAGGAAAAGACTACGGAGTGGTGTACAGCCTTCCCAAAACACAGATAGAACTCGAAATAAAAGCCAACAAAGTCAGCTATACTCCGGGAGAATTCAGTAAATATGCTGATCGTTACCTGCGACTGACCAACGTATCTGCCGAGCCCGACGAATATTGGGAACTGAACAGCGTAAAAGTGAAATCAGTAGGTGTCCCTAACAGCGAAACGACTTACTTTCGTAAAATTAAAGGATAAGACAGTAGCACCTCTCATGGAACTGACAGAGGATGGCATTGTGAAATCAATCAACGTCCCTTACAGCAAGAGTAACGAGACTAAAAAAGCTGCTCCCGTCATTCCCGCCACCGTAAAAGCGAATCCTCGTGATTTCCTTACCGAAGAAATCCTGATGGCTAGCTCTACCGCCAAGATGGCCGAACTGGTGGCTAAAGAAATCTATAACATCCGCGAAAGCAAAAATGCCTTATTACGCGGCCAGGCTGACAACACTCCTTCGGACGGCGCCCAACTCAAAATCATGCTCGACAATCTGAACGCACAGGAAGACGCCATGACCAAGATGTTCTCGGGCACACGTGACAAAGAGGAAAAGACATTTACGATCCGACTTACACCGGATAAGGAACTGAATAACGAAGTTGCTTTCCGTTTCTCTAAAAAGCTGGGGGTAGTTGCCAACAACGACCTGGCCGGCACTCCTTTCTATATCACTCTGAAAGACTTGAAAACAGTCAAAATACCACAAGACGACGGGAAGAAGAAAAAAGAACCGGAAGGAATTGCCTACAACGTCCCCGGACAAGCGCAAATCACGCTGACCGACGGCAAAAAGAAACTGTATGAAGGAGAAGTACCTGTAACGCAATTCGGCATTATCGAATACTTGGCTCCGGTATTGTTCAACAAGAACTCAACTATCAAGGTGTATTTCGACCCGAATACCGGCGGACTTCTTAAAGTAGACCGGGAAGAAGGGAAATAATGAAACTCTAAAAAGAAAAGAATATGGGCGGTGAAGGACACATGCTCGACATGATACGTCGGCTTAAAGCGAAGGAAGAGAAGCCTCCCGCCTGCGTCGCGAGCGAAACAACGAGAAGCTAAAACATTTAAACCGTAGCAACGAACATTACCCGTTGCCCAATACCACGTCGGAAGAAATGGAACGTATCATCCGTGATTCCGAGAAGAAAAAGGAACGGGACAACAGCTACTTCGTATGGGGGACACTGATTATCATGGGCGTCCTGATTGCAAGTGCCGTTATACTATGGGCTATCTTTATTAAATAATTTATTCCCCGCAGAGTAACACAGAGCCTTTTAATCTTACCGTAAAGAGAGGATTCAGTGAGAGACACTGTGTTACTCTGTGGGGAAATGAAATTTTATAAAACCGTCTTTCTGTAATTGGGAAAGATAGGTAGATACACGAGACTCGTAGCCCTCTTCATATTGAAAGTGGTCTGCGAGTTTTTCTATAATCTCACGCACATTGCGTTTTCCGTCTATCAGTTCCCATACAGCCGTACCGTGTTCTTCCAATTTCACATGAAGTTCTTTCGACATTCCTTTCGGCACAAGGAAGCGTTGCATCCACGGATATTTAAAACGGGGAAAGGAGAGCACAATTGTCTCCCCTTCCCTTTCTGCTGTAATATGTTCACTGCGACAGGGAATGACCTCTAACAGGTTGATTTTCTCTTTCGCTGCCATACTTTGATCTCCTTATTTCAAGAATATTATACTGAGTCTTTAATATTATACCGATTCTTTTTTAATATTAGCTTCTTCCAGCCCATAACCTTTTTTCCTGTTCTCTGCCTTCAACATCAAAGATACAATCAGAGCAAGTACACCAAAGAGAGCAAAAATAGTCATCGGCAACGTGTAGTCATAAGTCTGTGCACCGTCTACTACCGGACCTTTGCAATAAGTATTCAACACCCATCCGATCAACAAAGGAACACCCATCAATCCCCAGTTCTGTACCCAGAAAATCAATGCGTATGCGGTACCCAACTGTTTTTCCGGAATAATCTTCGGAACAGACGGCCACATAGCTGAAGGCACCAACGAGAAGGCGAATCCTAATACAATCATGATGATAGTGGCAAACCACCATACATTCAGGATAGGAAGTGCAAACATCGTATGCACAAATATAGCATCACTGCACCAATAGTCATCAACGTTGCACCTTTGCCGATACGGTCATACAGCGAACCGAACAACGGAGTCAGGATAATCGCACCGATCGGTAACAATCCCGGAATCGTTCCCGCCAACTTCGGATCTACGTTATATTTCTGCACCATCAAGTCGGCCGCATACTTGATAAAGGGGAATACAGCCGAATAGAACAATACGCACAGCAATGCAATCAGCCAGAATCCTTGTTAGTAATAATATACACAATATCTTTCATACGGAACGGTTCTTCGGGTTCCAAGCCCTCTGCGTCAAGTGAAGCATCCAACTTCTTATCATAGAATGTGTATATAGGAAGAAAGCAATCGTACCTACACACAGCATAACCAGACAGAACAAAATCGGAGCAGGAATATTTGTATGGAATGTGCCACTCTCATCCGTAGATCCGAAGAAGTCTGCCAAAGGAACTGTCAATACCATCGCCAGAGTTGTTCCGATACGTGCCGTTGCCATTTCAAGTCCCATAGCCAACGCCATTTCCTTGCCTTTAAACCATTTCACAATAATCTTAGAGACGGTAATACCGGCAATCTCCACACCTACACCAAAGATAGCATATCCCAATGCAGCCAATGTTACCTGCATCTTGAATCCGAAGAGCAGGGCACCTTCCGGAAAAGTAGTAGAAATAGCATAATATTTCAATCCACAACCAAACACCATCAATAAGCAGGCACCCATTCCGGTGAAGCGTACTCCCATCTTATCCAGAATGATACCGCCGAAGATCAGCATCAGCAAGAATACATTGAACCACCCGTAAGCGCTGGTAAAGAATCCGTAATCCAAGACTATCCCAGAGTAGTTCTTTCTCAAGCATAGGTTTCAGCGGGGACATAACGTCCGTGAGGAAGTAGCCGCATAACATGGTAAATGCGACCAATGCTAGAACGCTCCAACGGAACACCGGGAGTCATTCAATTTCTGTTTCAATTGTTCTGTCATTGTTTAATCAATTTCTCCAAAAATCTGATTTGGTCTGCAAAGTAAGCATTTTTTTTTGGATAATTCAAACTTAATTTTTTAATAATTTCAAGAGCCTTGTCATATCGGTGCTGTTTTATATAGATTTTGGCTAAAGTTTCCGTAAAACAGCTATCGTCCAACTCTTCCGTTACCGGCGATACTGAGGGTTCTTCCTCTTCTTCAGTCTCTTCCTCCTTCTCTACAAGAAACTCCCTTCTCGTATCCGAGGCATCCGAAGACTCACTCTTTTGGATAAAGTCATCTATCAATTCATGCCCACGCAGTTTAGGCACTTCCGACTCATCTTCTGCATCCACACCGGGTTCTTCCTGCATTAAATAGGCCGTATAATCCACCGCATAATCCAGCTCCGTATGCTGTGAATGCTCTTCGGGAACAGTAGCCAGAAATGCGTCAATCAAGGAAAGGGTACGGTCCACACTCGGCTCTTTCTCCAAATCGCCGGAAAACAGCGACGAGACCTTCCGGGATTTCAAAGTATAGCGGTCACCCTCTATAAAGTAAAACAGCACACGACGGTCTGCCACATACAACACAGCCTTGCGCAACTCCGCGCCAAAGTTGATGTCGTGCAGTAGATAGAGGTTTTTCAGATAGAGCAAACGGAGCGACTGGAAATAAGGATAGCGTGCCACCAATGTGCGAAGCTCGTACAAAGTATCCCTATTCAGCGTCTCGGGATGCTGAATCCATTGTTGCAAATGGGTAGGCGTCATGAGTTTACCAGTTAGCTACAGTTGCATTGAAAATCTGTTCGGCAATGTCTTTCACCATCAAGGTTATCAGCTGGTCCTGCACTTCGGTCAGCAATTTTGAGGAATCATAGGTCTGGAAAGCCGAGAACTGCTGTTCAAAGTCCTCCTCATGGTTCGTGTTATTGGTGTAGCGCACGTTGACAGTCAGCGTCACCTTCACCTTCGAAGAGTAGCCGCTGGCATCCACCGATTCATTATATTGATTGTAGCCGGTTATTTCTCCGTCTATTTCCAGGTCTCCTCCGGAATTCACCAGTTGCAGGCGAGTCTGCTGAATGAACATATCCTTCATTTTCTGGTTAAATTCTGTTGCCAGCGGTGCATATACATACTCTGCCCGGTTCTGGAAATCGGCAATGGAAATCGTTTTTACCTTTGTATAGTCGATAGAGCTTATCGGAGCAAGTCCCAACTTCATACTACATGAATTCACCAGAAATAACAAGCTTACCAACAAGGAAGCAAATGCCGCTTTTTTAATCCAATCCATATTCTTTTATCTTTCTGTATAACGTACGCTCAGAGATATTCAAATCCTGAGCCGCACTCTTACGCTTGCCGTGATGTTTTTCAAGCGCCTTACGTATCATTTCTTTCTCCACTTCATCCAGGGAGAGTGACTCCTCCACATATTCTTCCGTATCCTGGAAATCATCGTCCACCGGAGTAACCGGCTTTACCGAAGGATGTATAATGGTGGGAACACTGGATGTTACCGGAGGTACCACCGCCGGAGTAGCCGGCGTATAGTAGGCCGATGTGGCAACCGCCGGATTGGCTACCGTTCCCCTTTCAGCCATAATCTCATGCACCAACTTTTTCAAGTCCGTTACATCCTGGCGCATATCAAACAGAACCTGGTAGAGAATTTCCCGTTCACTCCCAAAGCTCTTGTCCTCCTTCACTCCAAACAAGGCAGGCAGGCGCTGCATATTGTTCTGCTCAGGCAGATAGCCCTTCAGTATGGATGCATTGATTTCACGATTGGTCTCAATGATGGATATCTGCTCGGTGATATTCTTCAACTGGCGCACATTACCCGGCCATGAGTAGCCCAGCAACACTTGCTTGCCGTCTTCCGTCAGCTGAATGGCAGGCATACGGTACTTTTCTGCAAAGTCCGAAGCAAACTTTCGGAACAGCAGCACCACGTCTTCACCGCGTTCGCGCAATGGAGGGACCTGAATAGGAACTGTGTTCAAACGGTAATACAAGTCTTCACGAAAACGTCCGTCAGCAATGGCTTGTGTCAAGTTTACATTGGTAGCGGCAACAATACGCACATCGGTCTTTTCCACCTTAGAAGAACCTACTTTGATGAATTCACCGCTCTCGAGCACACGCAACAAGCGTGCCTGGGTAGGCAAAGGCAATTCGCCGACTTCATCAAGGAAGATTGTTCCGCCGTTGGCCTCACCGAAATACCCCTTCCGTTCGCCGATAGCCCCGGTAAATGCGCCCTTCTCATGACCGAACAGTTCCGAGTCAATAGTTCCTTCGGGAATGGCACCACAGTTCACCGCAATATACTGACCATGCTTACGCCGACTGTACTGGTGAATGATCTGGGGAAAGCTCTCCTTTCCCACACCACTCTCTCCGGTAATCAGTACAGACAAGTCGGTGGGCGCTACCTGGATAGCGATATCAATGGCACGCATCAGCGCTTCATTGTTGCCGATAATGCCGAAACGTAATTTTACTTGTTGTATTTCCGCTTTTGTCATTCTACAAATCTTCTTCTACACTATCGAGTTTCAGTTTGTCGCTATCGTCACGTTTCTCGTAATATTGCTTGCGCAGCGGATTTGCATGTGCCTCTTTCTCACGCTGGCGGTTACGGAACACATCTATTGCCACATAGATAGCCTGCCGGAATGAATCTTCAGAGGCGATTCCTTTCCCGGGCAATATCGTAGGCCGTGCCATGAGCAGGCGAAGTGCGTATCACCGGCAAGCCGGCAGTATAGTTCACGCCCTCGTCCATAGCCAATGCCTTGAACGGTGCCAGCCCCTGGTCGTGATACATGGCCAGGATACCATCAAAATGGGTAAAGTTATCTGAGCCCATAAACCCGTCTGCCGGATAAGGACCATAGCAAAGCATACCCTTAGCAGCCATTTCGTTGATGGCCGGAATGATAATCTCCTGCTCTTCAGTTCCCAGCAATCCGCCGTCTCCTGCATGCGGATTCAGCGAAAGCACTGCAATACGCGGTGCGCTGATAGCAAAATCCTGCTTCAAGGAGCGGTTGAATATCTTCAGTTTTTCTTGTATCAGTTCTTTGGTGATGCTTCCGGCTATCTCTTTAACGGGAATATGTCCGGTCACCAATGCTACCCGGAAGTCATCTTTCATCAGAATCATAAGGGCCTTCTCGCCATCTCCCAATTTTTGCTCTATATACTCCGTATGTCCGGGGAAGGCAAACTCCTCCGACTGGATGGTATGCTTGTTGATGGGAGCTGTGACAATCACGTCTATCATTCCCTCCTTATATTCCTCAATGGCTTTTTCCAGTGCACCGAGTGCAGCTTTACCAGCTTCAACGTCAGGTTTAGAGAACTCAACCTTTACTTCATCATCCGTACAGTTCACTACACTCAAGCGATTGGGAACCGCTTCGGAGGCGGAGTTGACGATACTGAAGTTGGTAGGCAAGTCCAATGATTTACGATGATAAGCTGCCACTTTAGGCGAACCGTAGATAATCGGCGTGCACAATTCCAGCATCACCGGGTCTGCAAACGTCTTTAAAATCACTTCATACCCTACACCATTAATGTCGCCTTGTGTAATGCCGACTCTTATTTTGTTGTCTTCCATTTTTATTACTTATTATTAGTAGTATCTTTTGAGGTTACGCCTACCGGAATTTCCGCACCTTCCTGCTTGCTGCCGGGCAGTTTCAAGGTATAGAGCGAAGCCTCCATCTGACGTACCAGATTACGTTTCATTTTATCAGGTGAATAAATAAATATTTCAGATACGATAATACGCTGATTGGCCTTGTCCAAACGTACATGCGATACGAACGGACCGCCCATGAAGTCACCCTTTATGCGCCACAGCCGCGGGCCTCCAGTGCATAGTCTCCCTGCACACTGATGGGGCGTACATCGGTCATCAGAGAATCCGTCGACATATACATGCCTTCACGGGCACCAGGGATATTAACCTTCATCACGGAATCGCGTTTATGAACAAAATATTCTTTAGTAAACGTATCCTTATCCGTATAAGGATAAGAGTAGATTACAAAGTTCTGGTCGCCGGTAGCTGCATTCGTACCTGCCCAGAAGAAGTTCTCACCCTCCTTGGTAGATGTCAGTTCGCCCGGCACCCATACATCGCAATCGAACTGGCTTTTCACCTTCGTTGCTATATAGTCGCTATGCTTGTCCTTCAATACTGAAATCTGACGATTCATTTCCGCATGGGTAAAGAAATCGATGATTACCTGCCTATTCTCCTCCACAAATTTCTCGAACGAAGCCTCGTCCGGTGCCTGAATAGTGAGAATAGACTGAGGAGCAGCATATACATTCCTTGCATACTTGAATTTAGGCTGGGTATAGAGGTCCTTGTTCACATCGACAATAATGATATTACGAATCAGTTTTAAAGTGGCATCATAATTGGAAGGGGCAGTATACATGATTCGGAATGAACGTTCTGACTGGGGAAGCCCCGGAACATCAGAATCAAGCACATCATAAAAGCGCCCTACCGGCAGGACGTTCCCACCATAGCGGGCTCCACCACTACCAGAACTTCATACGCACGACCACTGGAGGTCGGAGTAAACACACCCTTTTTACCACCACCGCAAGCGGAAAAAAGTGTCAGTACGAGAACCATACTTAAATAAAACAAGTGCTTTCTCATATCTCTATCATTTTAGTTTTTCACAAAGCTACGAAGAATGCGTAATATCCTCCCTACCTAAGTTAATAATTTATATTAATTCTTCTTTATTCTCCTCCTGCTTGGCAGTGGACAACATGCCACAAGCGGCAAATATATCCTCTCCACGCGATGACCGTATAGTGGTAAACAGACCGTGCGAAGTCAGATAATCACGGAACGCAGTCATGGTTTCCATATCAGCCCCTTCAAGATTCACTCCAGGTATGGCATGAAAACGAATCAGGTTAATCCGGCAGTCCAGCCCGCGTAGCAGCTTCAGAAGTTCCTTTGCATACGGTAACGAGTCATTCACTCCTTTGAAAACAATATATTCAAAAGATAGTCTGCGCTGTTTGCTAAAATCATAGTTTCTTAACAATTCCACAATCTCCGTGATGGAGAACGCCTTCTCTGCCGGCATCAGTTCGCGGCGTTGCAAAGGTATCGGCGAATGAAGGCTGATAGCCAGATGGCAGTCCGATTCCTCAATAAAACGCTGCAAGCCCTTCTTCAATCCCACAGAAGAAAGTGTAACACGCTTGGGACTCCACGCATACCCATAAGAGGCGGTCATTATTTCCAGCGCTTTCAATACCTCGTCCAGATTATCAAGTGGTTCACCCATGCCCATCATTACCACATTGGTAAGCTTGTCCCTTTCGGGCAACGAATTGATTTGATTAATAATCTGGTTGGATGTCAGATTGGCAGTAAAACCTTGTTGCCATTTCAGAATCCTCGCCATTCTTTTTCACTTCATGACCGTACGCCTCACGGAAACAAGCCAGCGCCTCTTCCCGTTCATTACAAAAGCTGTGCAAAACCCCTAAGTTCTGACAAGCCAGAATCGTATCTTCTTCCTCCCATCCCAAATACTTCTTTCGCAGTTCGAACTCTCTGAAGAAAGCCTCTTTCGCCATTGGATAATTCTCCAACTTCACATAAGCCTGTGCTTTGTAATAATATACCAGACAGGAAGCATTAGGGTCAGCATCATCGTGAATATCCAAAGACGTCGCAATACGAATCACGTTATCATAGTCTTTATTCATGTAATACTGCTGCATAATATCACATCTCAATGCCTCATATCGGACAGTCAGTTCCGCCAGACGCGGTTTTTCGCTGAAATACATTTCATGCAGAAGAGACTCACGGAAGAATAAAGTAGACGCCTGCTCATCGCCACGTTCATTCATCACTCGTTTGAATTCCCTGCACAGATAATACAACTGTTTATGACAAGCGACGATCTGTTTTTTATTATCTATCTGTATAGCAATGTCCAACGCCTGATTCATCAGCATCCATGCTTCATCGTATCGTTTGATATAATAAAGACATTTACCCTGCATACGCAAACATTTAGCCACTCCACCGGACAGTCTGCCATTCAATGACTCGTGCATTTCAGCTACTTTCCGGAATTTCTCGGCAGCACTCTCTTCCTCATCCTTATAGTAATCACAATAAGCCAGATATTCGGAAAGTTCAATGACTTCTGCCTGACTCTTCTCGTCAGCAAAAGCCGCATGATAATCAAGCGCCCTATTCAAATAGATCGCCGCTTCATTGTATTGCTCATTGTAGTAATATGCCAAAGCTAGATTTCGACAGGTGTTGGCAATCTCCAGTTCCGGAGTCGGTACTATGTTTTCCTGCATCACCAATGCTTTCAGGAAACAGTCGCATGCCGTTTCGTATTCTTCATTACGGGCATACCGGCATCCCTCATTCATCTTCAATACCGACTTGGCTATTAGTGGCATGGCAGCACCTTCCATACTCTTCTCACTCACAGCAGCTGCCGCCTTCGTCAGATGGAAAGAACTGCTCAAGAAAGTAGCCATATCATTAGCAATGACAGGAATTAAAAAAGAATCGATCTCATCAAAGTCCAATTCGGCATAGACTTCAGGCGTAACTTCAGGATTGTCGTTCATGATCGCCTTCCAGCTATCTTCCAACAGAGAACGATTCGTGCGATACAGAATCTCGAAAATCTCCACATCACAAATCCAATCCTTCAATATATCCCATTCTTGCATCTTATAGCATTGATAGGTAATCTCCACTTTATAGCGATACGAATCATGGTAGCAGAACTGTTTCATGCGATAGTTATAATCGGCAAAAGTCAACGGATGGGAAAGGATCTCTTCCTCATCCAGCAGAGCGGAAATAATTTCATGGCGACTATCATCTATACATTCGTCATCTTGAGCGAAATAGCGTTCGATCGCCTCTACCATTTGTGTGTCACCAATGCAATATCGTCCTCCTTTGTTGGTGAGCCAGCTGCTCATTTCCACTCTCAACTGCGACCAAAGTATCTGATTAATGTCTGCCATGCTCTTCACTTCATCTTCGGTAAATCCTTCTAAAGTAAGTGAAAGCATCAGAAGCGTTCTTCCAATCTCTTCGGAACCATAATCAGCCGACAAACGCCGTAGCACACTGTCATAGAATTGCCCAACCTCATTGAGCCGGCAATATCCACGCATATATTCATTGAGAGCATCGTACTGACCGAACGAAACCAGCTCGTTGAGCAATACACTCAAACAGCGCGGTTGTTTAGCCAGCACCCACGAAGCAAGAATATCTTCCTGCTGTGCAGACAAAGCCTTGGAGTAAGTAGACAAATATTGCTTTGAGAACGACTTGGCATCCGCCTGTGAAAAGCCATTCAACTGGAAATGAGCATAGCCATTCTGAACAAAGGGCAGGTAGGCAGTGGATGACGCCGAAAAGCTCAACACGACTTTCACGTTCGGGGGAATAGATGCAAATAAAGAAAACAAGGATGCTTCAGTCGGATTCAGATAACTAATGTCATCAATCAACAGAATGATAGGGTATCTTGATGCACCCAGCGCGCTCCACAACTGGCTGAACTTTTGGATAGAATTCAAATCCTCTTCAATCTCCTTGAGGTTTCGAAGTGTGTTCCCTGAAAAAGTGTTCAAGCCAGCATCTCCCATCAAAACCGAGTTTTTCACGGCGTCCATGATGGATTTGGCAGTACTTTGGGCCGAGTCCAGTTCTTTTGCAACTTCCGCCGCGAACAAATTTTCTTCACCCAAAGATTGATGCTTGAGTGCGTTCTGGCATTTGGAAGCTAACATTCTCGCCAACGTTTCCGGATAAGAAGACAATGTAGTACTATCCAAGCGATGATAGATAGGAATCATCGGCATATCATTGTTCACCAAATCGCTCCAATGAGCCAACAAAGCACTCTTGCCAAGACCGCAACCGCCCGTTACCACCAGGCACCGCTGTTCATCCGCCGCCCAAAAATCAGCAAACGCCTGATCTGCTTCAGGTATTGGATGATAATTGAATAAGAGTTCATTGCGCGTCAGCTGTTCTTGCAATGCTTGATTATCTTCAACGGTCAGTACATCCGGAAACTCCCGTTCAAGCAATTCCGTGAAAGCTGCTTCCACAAGGTTACACAACTGATCGGGCGAATCATACTCCTGCACAGGATAACGTTCCTGCTGCAAAATACTCTTTTTCAGACGTTTCAGTTTAAGAGACTCCTCTTCAGGGCAAGACAGTTCATCATCTGCCGACCGTTTTATATAAAAATAGGCATGTAACGGATTGGGATTGCGCAGTACACCAAACTGCATTTCAATTTCCGTCACACTCAAATGGTGATTCAAGTCATCTTCTATCCAACGATATTCCAAGCTGTCATTGAGAGTTTGAGATAAATCTTCATAACTGGGACACCATCCATAGCGGTCGCCTACCATACCAATGAAGAAAGGCCGGGAGTTAACGATCTCTTTCAGGCATATTTCAACAACCTTGCCGCTTTTCGCATCTTCTTCTGTGATCCCCCAACGCAAATCAACCAATGAAATGGTGGCACCACGGCTGGCAGCCTTCACTTGCAAACCCTTAAAGAGTTTGACTAATGCAGAACGTTCCATTTCCATGTCTCTGAACGTTGACGAAAGGAATACACGGATAACACGTGAATTTTCAGCGGGAACTGAATACTGGGCTAGTTGTTTAGTCATAATATAGATTCGTATTAGTTAATGAAGTATTTCGCAAAGCCAATTGATAAAGATTGGCAAGATATGGAAATTTAATCAGATAACAAAGGCCATAAACAAAAAAAACGAGCACAAAAAAGGCACGGATTACACGGGTTTCGCGGTTCCCTCATAAGTTTAAACCGCGTAAATCCGTATAATCCGTGCCGGCATCTTCCGCATTGGCAATCATTTTCTCTAAAGTATTGTTTGCAGCGATGAACTGGCTAAACTCATTGTATGCCTTGCTGTAAGTTTCCTTGCTGAATTCTACCGGACGCTTGATAACGGCTACCTTATATTTATCCTTGACAGCCTTCTTGTTGGTTACTTGCAAAATGACATTTGCTTGTCCCAACGCCAGATTGGTCAGTTCGTTCTGTCCCAAAGTTGTGACAGCGGTAATGTATTTCAAGTTGTCACCGTCAATCTGTGCGCCTTCGTAGTTAGCAGAAGAAATCCAGGTAGCCTCACCGGTCTGACCGTACTTCTTAGCGATTTCAGCAAAGCTGCACCACCTTTAATAGCAGTATAGATACTGTCAGCCAAAGTTTTTGTCTTTGCAGCATCTTCAGCAACCACCTGTATCTGACGGTACTGAATAGAGTCTGCCATTGAAGCAGTAGCCAATTTCTTGAACGAGTTGATCGTATTGTCAGATACGTTATAATAAGGCCCGAACACACCACCCACCGCAACAGAGTCCAAACGGGCTGTCACATCAGCAGGCAGAGACTTAGTAGTGTAGAACAAGTCTGTATAAGGAGCTTCGGAACCGGTAGAACGGATGAAGGTAGTATAGTCAGAAGGATTGGCAGTAAGTTGTTCGGTGTATTCTTCCATTTCCTTCTGGAGAGCAGCTCTGTCTTCTGCACTTGCAGTAACTTGCACATCAATGAACTTGATATTGCGAGTTTCCACATATTGCTTGAACTGTTCTTTCTTCTTGTCGTATGCAGCTTTCAAATCGGAATCCTTGATAACGATGGTAGAGTCAACGATAGAAGAATAGGGAACTGCAGCAAGCAGCAGGTCTGACTGCTCTACTCTTGCATCAAAAGCGTCCTGAGCTTCTACCGGGTTGGAGAAAAGAGATTTTGTAATCAAAGCCTGATACTTCTCCTGAAGACGTGCCTGGATAAGAGACTTTTCGAGGAAAGACCAGAACTTGTACATGGATTCATAGTATTCTGCATATTGTGAAGGCATCTGCGCCTTATTCATTTTTGAATAGTCCACCAAGAACTTCTTCAACATATCCTTATCAAACGCACCGGTCTGAGGATTACGGAACGGAGTCTGTTGCAGCATCGGATGCACACCGGCATTAATGATAGCCTGAATCTCAGCCTTCGATACAACCAGACCGAGTTTCTTTGCTTCCTTTTCAATCAGCTTATTATTGACGTATGTTCTCCATACTTCATCTTTGATTTGGTTTGTCTGCTCATCGCTCAATGCACTGTTGCCACTGGAGAACTTGATGACTTCTGTATATTCTTCTACCAATGCTTGAAAATCCTGAGCGGAAATTGATTCCCCGTTCACTTCACCTACGTCTTGTGACTGGTGTGGCTGAAGCACTTTCCACGCGTCACCTGCGATGAAAGCAAACAGCGCCAAACCAATAACAATCACCAATAAAGGTCCTTTAGACCGAATGTTTTGTAATGTTGCCATTTTAGTTAATATGATTTATTTGTTTATTATTATTTTCCTAACACGTTCATTTTAGCGCACGAAGATACAAAAAATGCTAATACGCATCCATTTATTCTTTAAAAAATTATGCCTAAATGAAATTATTCAATGACTTTCAGTCTTACCAACTCAATTTTAGTGGCTGTTACCTTGATTATTTTAAACTGATAATTATCCACTTCAATCACTTCATGCAGCTTCGGGAAACTTTGATAACGGTTCAGAATCAGACCGCCCACTGTCAGATAATCATCCGATTCCGGCAGGTCGAGCCCGAAAGTCTCATTTACCTTTTCTATTTCCAGACGGGCCGAAAGCACATATTCACGTTCACCCAGCTGCTTACATACATAGGACGTATTATCATGCTCATCCTCAATATCGCCGAAAATTTCTTCCACCAAATCCTCCAAAGAGACGATACCCGCCGTACCACCGAATTCGTCCACCACTACAGCAATCGTTTTTTTTCTGCTGCATGAACAGTTTCATCAGTTTGTGGGCCGACATCGTTTCGGGTACAATAGGCACTTCCTTCACGTTATTCCTCCAGTCCACCGGATTCCTGAACATCTCCGACGAGTGAATATATCCCACCACATTATCTATATTTCCATCATATACTATGATTTTGGAAATACCCGACTCCACAAAAAGACATTTCAATTCTTCCAATGTAGTGGTCAGATCTACAGCTACCACCTCTGTACGCGGTACAATACAGTCGCGTATCTTTATATTCGAAAAGTCAAGCGCATTTTGGAATATCTTTACCTCTGCATCCAGTTCTTCTTCACTTTCCGCATTCTCTATGCTCGACTGGATGAAGTAATCCAAATCCACTTTGCCAAAAGCCTTGGCCGACGCCTCCTTGTTTACTTTCATCCCAAATATCCGAAGGAACAGATACGACAATCCCGATGCAAACTTTGAAACAGGAAACAGAATGACATAACATATGAATAAAGGAATGGCACATACCCTCAGCATCAGATTGGGATTGATTTTAAACAAAGTCTTCGGCAAGAACTCACCGGTTACCAAAATAATAAGAGTGGAAATTACAGTCTGCACCAACACCATTACAAAATGATTGGAAATAATTCCGGCAAGAAGATTCACCTCTATGATTTGTGCCATCAAGATACCATAAATGACAAGCGCAATGTTATTGCCCACGAGCATGGTCGAGATAAAGTTGTTCGGGTTGCGAAGGAAATAGGAAATGATACTGGAAGTGACGCCTGACTTCCTTTCCATCTCAAAACGCAGTTTATCTACGGAAACAAAGGCAATCTCCATTCCTGAAAAGAAAGCGGAGAAAGCCATGGTTATCAATAAAAAAATAACGGTATCCATTTTATCAATTTATGGTATCAGTCTGCAAGCTGTCTGCTGCGGCAGCTTCCTCGTCAACATAGAAGATGCCCTCCGGCTTGCGAATCGTGTAAACGGTCATCTGCTGGTTGGATTCAAAGCCATGTCCCGTAATGATACGGTCAGGCTGTTCGATACGGATAAACTCATCCGAATAAATTCTTTGTGTCCGCTGGTCCCAATACAGCAGCTCTGTATCAAACTGCTCACCTTTCAAATTCTGTATATGCACATTCCCCATCAGTTTCCATAACTCTTCCTTATTAAAGAAGTAGGCTGTATCAGCCTTGATACTCGCCTCCACTTGGAAGATAGAGTCGAACTTCTCCAAATAGACCCCCTTTTCAAAAGCCCAGTAAGGAGGATTCTTCCGGTCAAAGACCAGCCACTCTTCCGTATTGATGCGGTAACGCGTTACACCGGAATCAGAAACCAGTGTAGTCACCCCGCGGGTATCCATCACTGCCATAGAGTCACGCTCGGTAATGGCATCTCCCAGCTCCTTCTTCTTCCCGGAACACGAAGAAAATAAAAGAAGCATAACCATTGCCCCAAGGACAATGGTTATGCTCGCATTTTTATGATAAACAATGTTGATGGGTTGTAGCAACATGATTTTATCTGATAGTTGTAGATTCACCTATCCATCCACCGATAGTGATACGGTCACCAGCTTTGTAACCCAACATAAAGAGGTCTTTAGCCTGGGGAGTGTGGCGGGAATAAGTACTAATCAATTCGTTAGCACGTTCTGTAACTGAAGGATCTACAGCTTTAGCTCTCTGCAGCTTGTCAATTACTACAAAGTAAGTACACTTATTCAGAGCAGGCTCATCGGTCCAGTTAGGATTGGAGCCGTAAAGCTGTGCCAGTAAAATATAAGGCTCTCCATAGTTCTCCTTAAAGCTCATAGCCTTTTGGCAGTAGCTTCTTGCCTGAGAGAGTTTCTTGGCCTGCATCAAGGCTGCGGCAGTAGCGTATGCCATTTCAGCCTTCTTGTCATTATCAGTTTCTTTAGCCAATGCTTCATCAAAATACTTCACGGCATTGTCATAGTCACCTTTCTTATAGTACATGTATGCTACACCTACAGCTGCATCGGCAGTCGGGTCAATCTGATACATGTACTCAGATGCCTTGAAGTAAACTTCGCTTTCGTTGCACTTCATCAATTTCAGGATGTTCAATGCCTTCTTCAAGAAAGCGGAGTCAGTCTTGCTTGCTTCCACCTTAGGACCATAGATATTCTGCAAAGATTCACAATCAGCTACACCACTCTGAATGAACATGGCCACGAGGTTATCCTTGATAGCTTGCAAGTTAGCCTTCTTAGCTTCCTTGGTTTCAGCAGCAAGTGCGTCATCTGCATACTTGGAAGCATCAATATAATCCTGGAAAAACTGGTCGGTATGATTATCATCAGCCTTTACCTTCTGCATGGAAGTATCCAGGAAATAGTGCAACACCGCACCTTTGGAACCACCCTTTTCAGCATGAACAGATTCTTTCAGCCAATTATAAGCCGTATTAAGGTCCGGAGCAGGAGCGAACTGAAGATAATCCACAGCTTTGGCACCCAAGGCATCAGCCACACTCGGCACACCCTTCATTCCCTTACCAATGAATTCAGGAATGTACTTCATTCTCAAATCATATACATCCATCAACTCATCAAAATACTTCTTGTAATCAGCAGAATTTCTATCCTTAATCTGACTCAAGAAACCCACTAAAATCTTCTGAGCATCTGTAAATGTGTAATACCGCAGTGTAGGACAATCCTTCAATACAGCCATACAAGGAGCGTATGCATCCTTAAAGTTACCAGCTCTCACTGCTTCATGAGAGATACTACTGTTCGAATTACAATTTTCAGTCTGTGCGAAAGTGCTGGTCACTCCACCCGAAAGGAGCAAGACAGCCACAAGCGTCTTAATTTTCATTGTATTTAAATTTTAGTTGTTATATTTTTGTCTATTCAATTTCCATTAATCCACTTTACGCTTGAAGAACCAACGTTCGTTAAAGGTTACTCCGATACAAATGCGCAATGTATTTTCGTTCAAGAACGCTGCTTGGGTTCCTTTGGTTCGCACGTATTGTGCAGAAAGACTCAATACGGAACGGGTTCTCGGTATGGGCAATCCAAAACCGGCAGTAACGCCATATTCATCAGCGGCACGTACACCGTCTATCTTATAATAAGGTTTGGAATAATAAGCTCCCAAACGATACTTCACATGAGACAAATAACTTCGTCCCATAGGATTCGGCAGATACTCTGCACCAACGGATATTCTTCCACGGTCGCAAAACGCCTCGTCATTGTTCATATAACTCACTTTACTCCAATTCTGGAACATTACATCCGCGCCTACAGTCAGTCGGTTGTCGTACACGTAGGTCACACCTGCGCCAAATGTTGTCGGAATGCCACAAGTAACGACAGTATCCCTTGTTACCGAAGTAGCTCCCGTATTGCTATTACCAGTCTGCGTAACTTCGTACGCATCGTTACTCAGATCATGCCCCGGAGAAAAGACAACTCCCAACGTTGCAACATGTTTTTTCCCAAACTGGTGAGTGTACTGCGCTCCAAAATCCAACTTATAACTCTTTACAGCCACATTAGACTGTATTGTAATAGGAAATACACTTGAACTGGACGGAAAGGTCTCCGCAGCGGTTCTTGTTATATCTCCCCAAAGATACGAAAAATTCGCACCGACAGAAAGATTTTTAATTATTTTAAAACCGGCACCTAAATAAAGCTGGTGCAAGCCTCCTTCTCCCGAATAGCTTACCGTAGTAGATTTGTCTGGAAATTCCGTATCTTCCCGATATTCTCCCATACTGTATCCAACGTTTGAATAAGGCAGCAACCCCAAGCTTATGGCAGCCCATTTACTTGCACGAAACTGCATCGTGATATAGTCAAAACTGGAATTCTTGGCATTTCGTTTCAGAGTACCGTTACTGAGATTTGTATTCTGTAGAGAGACTGCTCCATCGAAGATAAAAGTCAGCGAATCTACCGCCGTATAGGATGCAGGATTAGCAAAGTTAGTCTGATACTTGTCCCGTAAACCATAGGCAATACCACCCATCGCCCTACTGTTGCTCGAGCCTTGTTCAGATAACTGTCCATATCCATATCGTGTATAGGGAGAATTTGTATTATTTTGAGCGACTGCCGCTCCTGATAATATCGTGAGCAAGAGCACTAACAGTGTTTGTCTATAGCCTGTCATTATTATAGTTTAAAATTCTATTTAATCCTTTCAACACTAAAAATCTGTCTGCAAAGATGATACTTTTTAAGTTTGTATCAAAAGAAAAATCATCCCCGCCCGTTAAAAAACCAAAAGTTCAGGATATTTATGCTTCATAGCCTCAATATAACCTGAAATTTCATATTCCATACCCTTCAGTACTCCGGCACGGATAGCCGTATCGGTATCCTTCCCCATGGGCACCATCCGCCCCTCAAGAGCCACCATTGGAAGCCGTCCGGTAAACTGATGAAGCGCCTTGAAACGCATCTGCAGGCCGGGAGAGATATTCCCGCCATGATAGCGGGCAGCAGCATCGACAAACTCATAAGTGATACAGGTACCGGCATCAATCACCAGTATATCCCTGCCAGGAAATTGCTCATTGGCTCCTACCACCGCCGCCATACGATCATACCCCAGCGTCCGGGGAGTTTCATAGAGGTTTTCTACCGGAAGAGAAGTCTTTTCATTGAGCCACAGAATGGGGACAGCCATATCTTCCAGTTGCGACAACACCTCTCTACTCAAATCAATGACAGTAGCCACTATCGCTTTTTCAATCGTATATGTACGGCATACTTCAGGCAACCGTTCCAACGTCAGATTGGAGTCATACACCACCTCCACGATACGTCCACCATCAAACACCGCCATCTTGGCGATTGTATTTCCTATATCAATAATGAGATTCACCGTATTGCATAAATTTAGCGGCGCAAAGATATAACATTAATATTGAAATTCAGCAGAAACCATCTCTTTATTAGAAGAACAACTGCACAAGAATTCTTATTCACATCCACACCAAACAACCACAATGCCACTTCTACATTCTGTTGAGATTTATTAAAGCCGCAACATCATACCACAACCACCTGATTATCAATACAGCTAAATGCGCTACATTCAGTATACGACTGAGCCCTATTCAGTATACGATTGAATGGCATTCAGTATACGACTGAATCAGGTTCAATATACCACTATTTCTTGCACCCGTATCGTTTGTAAATAGAAAATACCTACCACTCGTACTCGACAGTTGATTCAAAACAACCAATAATGCGAATTAAGAATTGTATCAAGTTCATAATTAAAAAAGATTCTTCGGACACAGATGACCGGGATAACGCGAATAACCGCTTTAGTTCCTAATCACAAATTGGGATAATATTAGTTTTTTCCGTAAGTTTGCAGCATGAAACGAAGCCTACTTATACATATATATATAGCAATCTTTTTCTTCTGTTTGCCTTCAGCAAATGCCCAGGTGACACAACAGCAAAAGACTGCTGCAACAGACTCCGTACGCGTCAGCCTACTGACTTGCGCTGCAGGAGGAGAGATTTATTCCCTATTCGGACACACTGCCATACGGTACGAGAACTATACACGTGGCATTGACGCCGTCTTCAATTACGGCATGTTCAATTTCAACGCCCCCAACTTCATCTTCCGTTTTGCCTTGGGAGAAACGGATTATCAACTTGGAGTAACCGATTATGAGCATTTCGCCGCCGAATACAACTATCTGGGACGCGATGTCTGGCAACAAACGTTAAACCTAACAGAAGAGGAAAAAGAACGCCTGATAGCACTATTGACAGAGAACTACCGCCCTGAAAACCGAGTATACCGCTACAATTTTTTCTACGACAATTGTGCCACCCGCCCGCGGGACCAGATAGAGCGTGCCATCAACGGCACTCTGCAATACGCTGACAATATGACTGCTAACAGTACGGGAATCTCTTTCAGGGATTTGCTGCATAAATACAGTGAAGGCCATTTGTGGTCACGTTTCGGCATGGACCTATGCATGGGCAGCAAAGCAGACGAACCCATCAACCGGCGGCTGGTAATGTTCGTCCCCTTCTACATGCAGGAGTATTTCAATAAAGCGCAGATTGTGGACAAAGAAGGACAAACACGGCCACTGGTTGCTAAAGAAGAAAAAATCGTAATAACGGGTAAAACACCAGCCGACTTCGTCAGCAGAGGCATCACACCGATGCAGTCGGCTTCGCTATTACTGATACTTGTAGCAGGCATCAGCATTTACGGCATACGAAGAGGGAAGACTCTTTGGGGCATAGACCTCATACTCTTCTTGGTTGCCGGAATGGCTGGATGTATACTGGCATTTTTAGCACTATTCTCACAGCATCCGGCAGTAAGTCCCAATTATATATTATTTGTATTCCATCCATTTCACCTTTTCTGCCTTCCATTCATGCTATCCAGGGTACGAAAAAGGGAAATAAGCCGCTATATGCTGGTTAATTTTGCAGTTTTAACACTTTTTATAGGGCTTTGGACAATAATTCCGCAGAGAATTCCGCCAGCAGTATTACCTTTGGCACTGTGTTTGCTGATACGTTCTGCAAGCAACCTCATTCTAACATACAAACGAAAGTAATGAAAAAAGGACTGATAACTTCCATACTCGCACTTACTTTCACCGGTCTGCAAGCCCAACCGCTGCCTGCCTCCCCAAAGCTGGTGGTAACATTGACCATTGACCAGTTGCGTACAGACTATATGGAAGCATTTTCGTCCTTATACGGAGAAAAGGGGTTTAAGCGCTTACTGCGTGAAGGTAAAGTATTCCGTCAAGCAGAATTTCCTTTTTGCGGAACGGACCGAGCCTCGGCCATTGCCGCCATCTATACCGGGACAACACCGTCCATGAACGGCATCATTGCAGAGCAGTGGCTGGATGCAGGTACACTACGCCCCATAAACTGTGTAGAAGACCCCAACTTCATGGGCAACTATACCGACGAAAGCACTTCCCCCTCCCAATTACTGACCTCTACTATTGCCGACGAGCTGAAAATAGCTACCCGCAACAAAGGTCTGGTCTATGCCATCGCGCCTTTCCGCGATGCCGCCATATTGGGTGCCGGGCACGCGGGGAACGGTGCTTTCTGGCTTAATAACAATACCGGAAAATGGTGCAGTACGACTTATTATAATGAATTTCCGTGGTGGCTGAGCCAATACAACGACCGGAAATCTCCTGACTACCGTATCAAGGATATGGTATGGACACCTGCACTTCCTTTTACCAACTATACATTTCTGCCCGAATGGCGCAACGAGCCATTCAAATACAAGCTGGATGGTGAACGGACAAACAAGTTCCGCCGCTTGATAACCAGCCCTTTCATCAATGAGGAAGTCAACCTGCTGACCGAAGAGCTGCTAAATAAGAGCACTATCGGACAAGATGACGTGCCCGACCTATTATCGCTGACTTACTACGCAGGAAATTATAACCACCGAAGTACGCAGGAATGTGCCATGGAAATGCAAGACACCTACGTGCGACTGGACCGTAGTATAGCTTCCTTATTAGAGCTCATAGAACGTAAAGTTGGGCTCCACAACGTACTTTTCTGCATCACCTCTACGGGATATGCCGACCCGGAAGCTCCCGACCTCGGCCTGTACCGCATCCGGGCGGGGAATTCTACCTGAACCGCTGCCGCCCTGCTAAACATGTATCTCATGGCCACGTATGGCGAGGGACAGTACGTAGAGACTTATCATAACCAGCAAATCTATCTCAACCATAAATTAATAGAGAACAAGCAGCTGAGCCTGACTGGAAATTCAAGAAAAATCTGCCGAATTTCTGGTTCAGTTTAGTGGCGTGAGCGAAGTATATTCAGCTCATCGCCTGCTTTTGGGCCCCTGGTCACCGCAAATAGAACGTATACGCAATAGTTTTCATCGCAAGCGCTCTGGCGATTTGCTCATTGAAATACTCCCGGGCTGGACTATCATGCAGGAAAATAGTACTGATAACCGTGTAGTACGTACGGCCGATATTCCTGCTCCCCTCATTTTATTGGGAGGAGGAATGAAGGCTGAAACCATCCGTACCCCCATCAGTATTGACCGCATTGCCCCTACCTTGGCAAGTGTAATGCGCATCCGCGCCCCTAATGCAAGTACAGCATCTCCCCTTGACTTTTGATTCTAAAATAATCTGTGCAAATCTGGATAATCTGTATAGAAATCAGTAACTTTGCACGCTCAACTAACTCAGCAATAATAATAAAAACAAATATATAATGGGATTTAATGAATTTTTAAGCTCGATTTTCGGCAACAAATCCACACGCGACATGAAAGAAATTCAGCCGTGGGTGGACAAGATCAAAGCCGCTTACCCGGAAGTAGCCAAACTCGATAACGACGCCTTACGCGCCAAGACAGAAGAACTGAAAGAATACATCCGCAATTCTGCCGCCGACCAACGCGCCAAAGTGGAAGAACTGAAAGCCAGCGTTGAAGATACCGAACTGGAAAAACGCGAAGACCTCTTCAACCAAATCGACAAAATCGAGAAAGAGATATTGGAGATTTATGAAAAAGCGCTGGACGAAGTATTACCCACCGCTTTCTCTATTGTAAAGGAAACAGCCAAACGATTCTCTGAAAATGAAGAAATCGTAGTTACCGCCACTGATTTCGACCGCCAACTGGCTGCTACAAAAGACTTTGTACGCATCGAAGGCGATAAAGCCATCTACCAGAACCATTGGATAGCAGGTGGTAACGATACTGTATGGAACATGGTACACTATGATGTACAGTTGTTCGGTGGCGTGGTATTACATAAAGGTAAGATCGCCGAAATGGCAACAGGTGAAGGTAAGACATTGGTGGCTACCCTCCCCGTATTCCTCAACGCACTGACTGGAAACGGTGTACATGTGGTAACCGTAAACGACTATCTGGCCAAACGTGACTCCGAATGGATGGGCCCGCTCTATATGTTCCACGGCTTAAGTGTAGATTGCATCGACAGACATCAGCCCAACTCTGATGCCCGTCGCAAAGCTTATCTGGCAGATATCACTTTCGGTACAAACAATGAATTCGGTTTCGACTACCTGCGTGACAATATGGCTATCAGCCCGAAAGACCTTGTACAACGTCAGCACAATTATGCCATCGTCGATGAGGTGGACTCCGTATTGATTGACGATGCCCGTACTCCGTTGATTATCTCCGGACCCGTGCCCAAAGGCGATGACCAACTCTTCGAACAGCTCCGCCCGCAAGTGGAACGTCTGGTGGAAGCACAGAAGAAACTGGCTACCCAGTATCTTGCCGATGCCAAGCGCCTGATTGCTTCCAGCGACAAGAAAGATCAGGAAGAAGGTTTCCTTGCTTTGTTCCGCAGCCACAAGTGCCTGCCCAAGAACAAGGCACTCATTAAGTTCCTGAGTGAACAAGGTATCAAGGCAGGTATGCTGAAGACCGAAGAGATCTACATGGAGCAGAACAACAAGCGTATGCACGAGGTGACTGACCCGCTGTACTTCGTTATCGAAGAGAAAATGAACAGCGTGGATTTGACGGACAAGGGCGTAGACTTGATTAGTAGCAATGTAGAGGACCCCACTTTCTTCGTACTCCCCGATATCACAGCGCAACTCTCTGCCTTGGAAAACGAAACAGAGCTGACAGACGAACAGCGCCTTGAAAAGAAGGATGCCCTGATGACCAACTATGCCATCAAAAGCCGAACGTGTACACACCATCAACCAGCTGCTGAAGGCTTACACCATGTTCGAGAAAGATGACGAATATGTTGTGATTGACGGCCAGGTGAAGATTGTTGACGAACAGACGGACGTATCATGGAAGGCCGTCGTTATTCTGACGGTTTACATCAGGCTATTGAGGCCAAAGAAGGCGTGAAGGTAGAAGCTGCTACCCAGACTTTTGCTACCATCACTTTACAGAACTATTTCCGTATGTATCACAAATTATCCGGTATGACCGGTACGGCAGAAACAGAAGCCGGCGAGTTGTGGGACATCTACAAACTGGATGTAGTGGTTATTCCGACTAACCGCCCCATTGCCCGTAATGACATGAATGACCGCGTTTATAAGACAAAACGTGAGAAGTATAAAGCTGTCATCGAAGAGATTGAAGAAATGGTGGAAGCAGGACGTCCCGTTCTGGTAGGTACCACTTCGGTGGAAATCTCTGAAATGTTGAGCAAAATGCTTGCAATGCGCAAGATTGAGCATAATGTGTTGAATGCGAAACTGCATCAAAAAGAAGCGGATATTGTGGCTACTGCCGGTTTGAAATGTGCTGTAACCATCGCTACCAATATGGCCGGCCGTGGTACCGACATCAAGCTGAGTCCGGAAGTGAAAGCTGCAGGCGGTCTTGCCATCATCGGTACAGAACGCCACGAATCACGCCGTGTGGACCGTCAGTTACGTGGTCGTGCAGGACGTCAAGGCGACCCGGGTTCTTCTGTATTCTTCGTATCTTTGGAAGATGACCTGATGCGTTTGTTCTCCAGTGACCGCATTGCCAGTGTAATGGACAAACTGGGTTTCAAAGAAGGTGAAATGATTGAACACGGCATGATTTCCAAATCCATTGAACGTGCGCAAAAGAAAGTTGAGGAAAACAACTTCGGCATCCGTAAGCGTCTGTTGGAATATGACGACGTGATGAACAAGCAACGTACAGTAGTCTACACCAAACGCCGCCACGCTTTGATGGGCGAACGTATCGGCATGGATATCGTGAACATGATTTGGGACCGTTGTGCCAATGCCATTGAAGCGCCCGACTACGAAAACTGCAAGATGGATGTGCTCCAGACACTTGCCATGGAAGTACCTTTCACCGAAGAGGAATTCCGTAATGAGAAGAAAGAAAAACTGGCAGACAGAACTTTTGACGCTGCCATGGAACTCTTCAAACGCAAGACAGAACGTATGGCACAGATAGCCTATCCGGTCATCAAACAAGTATACGAAACGCAGGGACACATGTACGAAAACATACTTATCCCCATCACAGACGGAAAACTTATCTACCCGATTTCAATTGTTATCAGGGAGCTATGGATGTAAAAGTATATCCCACAGTACGGGTTTATGTGCCGGGACGAAGCAAGCCCATGACCACCCTTCACCCTAATGACAGTATCTTTTGGGAAGATTTCGGAGGTTCGGTCACAGAAGCGGCTGCCCGTATCATCCCCGAAAGGGAAATGTTGAAAGAAGCTGCGGAATTTGCAGGAACAGTTCCGGTAAAGCATCTGGTTCCGATATGGAAAACAGGAAAACGGTATTTATACACCGGCGGTTCGGTTCAGATGCGCGATGCAGCTATCTACGTCCGCGAAAATTCATGGGATAATGCATTCGAACTTTGGCATCAGGCTTTCGAAGGAACCAAGAACACAAAGAAGCAGATGAGGGCCGCCTTCAATATTGCCGTGTATTATGAGACGAAAGATAGTCTGTCTCAAGCAGTGAAATGGGCGGAAAAGGCACAGCAACTAGCCAAGAAGATAGAGAAAAAGAATGTTGTCAACAATGTCAAAGCGAGTATTGACGATGTGCCGAATTATTACCTCACCAGCCTCTATTTGGCCGAATTGAAGGAGAGAAATGCTCAAATATCCAAGTTAAAGATGCAAATGAGCCGATTTAATGATGATTTTTAAGGAAATTGTGTATCAAATCTTATTTTTTTTATACCTTTGAACTTATAAAAAGAAGGAACCCATGAAATTGAGCCAACAATCATTATCTATTATCGAATCGGCTATCCAAAAGGCAGTCGCTAAATATGTATGTAGCTGTGAACAAACAGTTGTAACCGATATCCATCTCCAACCGGATCAGGCATCGGGACAACTTAATATTTACAACGATGATGATGAAGAACTGGCAAACATCATGGTGGAAGAATGGGCAACATACGACGGCGATGATTTCCTCGAAAATATTGAGCCCGGCTTACGTAGTATCCTTTGCAGAATGAAAGATGCAGGTGACTTCGACAAGGTGACTATTCTGAAACCTTATTCGTTTGTACTGGTGGATGAGGACAAAGAAACGGTAACTGAACTATTGTTGGTAGACGACGATACGATGCTGGTGAATGACGAGCTACTGAAAGGATTGGATAAAGAGTTGGATGATTTTCTGAAAGAGTTGCTGGAAAAGTAAAATCTAATATATGGCAATAAAAAAGATTCTGTTATTATAACAAGGCAAATGTAGAAGCGGCTGTACAAAGGCAATTCAACGGTTCGGACGAAGTAAACAAGTTGATGTGGATTCTACAAGAATAAAAAAGAACGGCATGAAACTAAATTTTTATATACTACTCTTATGCCTTAGCAGCATAGGAATAACAAGTTGGGGTCGCAATGCGACCCCAACCTCTCATCTCACCGTCCTGCAACTCAACATCTGGCAGGAAGGAAGCATCGTAGAAGGAGGATTTGAAGCCATAGCCGATGAAGTGGCACAAGTTGATGCCGATATCGTTTTTTTCAGTGAAGTCCGCAACTACAATGGCACCTGCTTTATATCCCGCATCATTGAGGCACTTAAGAAACGTGGAAAAACTTACTATGGAGAACATAACCCTCTGGATGTAGGCATTTTATCCAAATACAATATAAGTCAGCAGGAGATTATCTATCCAAAGGACAGCGGTTGCGGCTCTATCCTGAAAGCAACTATCGGCATAGCCGGACATACTATTGCCGTTTATTCCGCCCACTTAGATTATAAGAATTATGCTTGTTACTTACCTCGTGGTTACAATGGAAGTACTTGGAAGAAAATGACACAACCTGTTCATAATGCGGATTCCATTTTAGCGGCCAACCGGATCGCCTTTCGCGAAGAAGCCATTGAAGTATTCATCGAAAACGCACGGCAAGACATTGCCGAAGGAGCCATTGTTCTATTAGGAGGAGATTTCAACGAACCTTCTCACCTCGACTGGCAAGAAGATACAAAAGACCTATGGGACCATAATGGGGTAGTTATCAATTGGGACTGTTCAAGTATACTCTGCAAAGAAGGATTCAAGGACATATATCGGACTCTATATCCTAACCCGGTCACTCACCCGGGATTCACTTTTCCTTCCGACAACGACAAGATGCCTGTCAGCAAATTAACTTGGGCACCCGATGCGGACGAAAGAGACCGGATTGATTTTATTTACTTTTATCCTAATCAGGACATTACACCGATATCCTCTATGATTCTCGGTCCGTCCCGTTCCATTGTCAAAAGTCAGCGCATAGAAGAGAATACAGAAGACAACTTCATCACCCCCAAAGGCATATGGCCTTCTGACCATAAAGGAGTAATAGCCACTTTCAGGATATCTCCCCAATAGAACAGACTTTTCCAGCTTAGAGCCGTATTATGGGGAGATACTGCTGATCTGTCGGACAGCTCCTCTTTTTATTACTTCTATATTACTAGTTTATCGGACATATAGATCCAATGTGTTGGACATATATAATCAACGCGTTGGGCATATAGATCCAATACGCTGGACATATAGATTCAGCATCTCATCCATAACAGCCTGATTACCCGCCCGTTAAACCCGGTAGACAAATTGCTGTTACTTTATTTATTTTCGTCCATAGTTGAAACAAATTCTTCGACTTTTGAAAAGCAGCGCTTTAGGTAGGCTAAAGCTATGCTTTACACACTCTAAAGCGCCGCTTTAGAGTTCAAAAAAGGACACTACATGGAAGTAAAAAGTACAGAGTGAAGAAGTGAAGGACGCTTTCAATCGTTTCTCCTTCTCTCCTTCACCCTGTATCTATTTATTCATCGGCAGTCCAACACGAAGATGAACCTGATGAACCCTCAATAAGAGTATAAAAATAAAATTGCTATTATCTCATACTTTTGAATCAATACTCATGAGCCTTTTCCGCCCAAGCTTTCTCCATACCATAGAAATTAATCACTTCACCGCTAGCTTTGCCTTCCAACTCCTGTTGTTTCTGCTCAAAGAAAGTTTTCCAACGCAGATAATACAAATCTTTCAAAAGACCGCTCCATTCACGATGAGAATAATCATGCAAACCTCCCTGATTGGAAGCGATACTATCACCCCAGACTGTGATTAATGCAGATGCATTCCATTCATAGAGTTTCTTTTCCGCGTCCGTATTGCCCAAAGAACGTGCGGCAGTCAGCCAAGAAGATACGGAGAATTCTTTCCGGGTAGACAATAAACTATCTTGCGACAAAATGAGTTCAAGGAACTGCTGCGTCTGCTTCCGGAAATTCTCTTTGTCTTTACGGTCATAACTTTGGGATATTTCATCGAGCAATGCATTGCCTTTATCAGCATTACTCTGACGTACGATATCCACCAAGTCATATTCAAAATTATTGTTGCCTTTATATTGTTCAGCCACAGAGAGCATTAAGTCCGCTGCTTTCGAAGTAGAATCAGGCGAATAGAACAGTTTGGAATATCCCCATGTAGACGTTCTGTCCAAATGGAAACCCGGACGGGCACACAATAAGGATTCCACCGTTCCCTCACCCTGATAATTCTTGGGAGCATTATAAACCGTATGTTCCAATGCTCTCCATGCTTCCATAACTTCCGGTGACAGTTCACCACCATAACGGGCTTTCAGATATCCTTGCAACCATGTATCCGGCGAGAAACGTTCCGCACGCCACGGCAACTCATACAACAATTCAAACATCACCGGATTATTCTCAATACCTTCGGGAGTAGCACCTACTCCACGCAATGTTTTCCCATTTGCATGTGTACACGCATCGTAATATCCGTTCACCAACTGATTCATTCGTCCATGCAAACCGACATTTCCTCCGAAGTTCAACAACATACAATAAAGCCAGTCATGCTTGCCAAAGCCTTTCTCACGATACCACATCGAATCCGGATCCCCCCATTGAGGAAGTCTTTCGCTATACAAATCCAGCACCAACATATCTCCGGCATTCAACACATCAACCATAGCCGGACGCGGATTTGCCTGCCATGCCTGAATGACCCAAACAGCTTCCGGATTGGCTTTCTTCATGGCTTTCATTATAGAAGTTCCGGCCTTCGCCAAGTCTACCCCTTCTGTGTTGCCTCCCTCATGGAATGGGTCCATACTATAATATTTAGCTTTTCCGTAAAGTTTCTCCAATTCTTCGTAGTACATAGCCGCAAAAGAATCGAAATGCTCGTCTTCCGAAGAAAGGAAGGCCGGACGAGGGAAACCGCACCACTTGCCGGGGTCGGCAATCTGATAACCTAGTTTCTCACCGATATTACGGGGAACCATTCCTGCATAACCCGGAAATACGGGTTCAATTCCCAGTTCCCGCATACGGGATACGATCTTCTTTTGAAGTGCTTCTTGTTGCTGATACCAACTGTCAGGATTGGGTCCGCCCCACCCTTCCAGATTGTTCATCTGCCACCAGGCCATAAATGCCGGACCGGAGATAAATTCATTGATTTCTTCCGTTGTGTATCCGACACGTTTCAGCAGATTATACCAGACTACTTCCATTCCGGTTATGCTCAAAGGCATATTAATGCCATGCAATGCCATCCAGTCAATCTCCTTCTCCCAACGTTCCCAATCCCAGAAAGCCATTGAGTAGGAATAAGTACAATAATTCAGATAATAACGGTTTTGCATAGCTGTCTCCTGACGGATTTTCCCCGTGGGAAGAGGGAGCACTTCCGGCAACTTTTGTGACGGGTTATTCCAGGAAAGATGAATACCGGCTACATACTTCAGATACCAGTTCAGTCCTGTTGCCAATGACAGATCGGAATTTCCGACTATCAGGACTTTACCGTCTTCGGCAGTTATTTCAAAGTAATCCTTAGACACATCGTCTTTTTCCGGTGTCATCCGAAAAAGGATTCGATCTTTCGAGGTTCCTTCCGTTACACGTTCTGCCAAAGAATTTACCGGTAACTGCTTCGGTTGGCAGCTACAAAACAAAGTCACTCCAAATAATAAGGTTATCAAAATACGTATGTTCATAATCGTGTTTTTTAGATTTGCCAAAGATAGTAAATAGAAATCAAATTTCTTACTACCTGTACACTTTAATCAATGAAACAAGAAGAATTGCGGGCGACCGTATACGTTTATCTCTTTTACCTTCCCTGACAAAAAAGCACCTTTACGTACTTTGAAGCGAAGGGCTGATATTTTATAGATTTCCTTTATGTCCACAATGATACGGTGCGGCTGTCCGGGTTCCGTTGCCGGATCTGTATGCCAGAATGAAGAAATATCTCCGTCGAACAAGTTCTCCGCTACACCCAGATTCTTATCTGCCTGCTCGCTGCTTACGTAAACAACTTCCCATTTGGTCTTATCAATCGGTTGTCCCTTATCGTCCAACAAATCAACCTCTGAAATACACGCCTGATTGTCTTCCGTATAAGAAGAAAGCGTTTCGATGCAAAAATGACGCAGAGTGCGCACAACCGGTAAATCAACTTGCTGCCAATCGTTTGTCTCCGCCAAAGTGGTGTTCAGAAGAATATCTCCTTCTTCGAGAATCGGACTGCCTGTTTGATTGCGTTGCTGTTTCTCCGGCTTGTTTTTATCAATACCCAAACTGTCGAGAATCGGCTTGTCCAATCCCTGCAAGTTCCTCTTTCCCGTATCCTCCATTTCGAAAACAACAATCTCATTCTCACCTTTTTTCAACCAGGGAGCAGGTATATAAAGAGTTTGTTGCGGACCGATATTCCAGAAACGTCCCAACGATTTACCGTTTACCCAGACAGCTCCTTTACCCCATTGGCTCATATCGACAAAGCAATCGCCTTGCTGTTCGATAATGAATGTCCCTCTATGAAATGCCGGAACGCCTTTGATTTCTTGTCCGAAAGACAAGGAAGATACTTCTTCCTTATAAAGAGGAAGCGGTGTGATTGACCACCCTGTCAATTTCTCATTCCCCCAAAGCACCTGACTTGTAATTCCTTTACGGTTAAAAAGAATATCGGGACCATAATTGACCCGTCCGGTATTTTCAACCAGAATCTCAAGTGTGGCGGGAACTTTATGAATATCCAATGTCGTGCTATTCTGATTATAACGACGGTCAAGGCTGGCTACTTGTTTACCGTCAACCAGAATTACGGCATAATCACGCAAATCCTGTATAATCAATTTCTGTTTTCCCGGTGTCTTAATGGTAGTCTGATAGTGGATATATCCGAAATCGGCTCCTACATCTTCCATGGATAAAACATCTTCCGATTGTATAGTCTGATGAAATGCCGTAGTTAACGGAGCACTTTCTTTCAGCTCGACCGTCGCAAAGGTTGTGGTCGGATTATCGGCAGGCACTTCCGGCAACTGTGTTCCCTCCGGCAGGTATTTCTGAATGATCTCCCGGAAAGCATGATATTTCGGATAGCAGTTGCCCCATTCTCCAAGCGGAGCGTCATAATCGTAGCTGGTAGGTTGGGGACGGAATCCTCCGCTGGTATTGGCACCGTTCATATACCAGAAATTTGTTCCTCCGTGGAACATATACATACTGACAGATACGCCATGTCCCAACATCCAATCCAGTTGTTCGGCAGGACGCTCGTAGGCAACAGAAGAATGACGTTTCCCCCATTCATCAAACCAAGCCGGATAGAACTCCGCCACAAAATACGGACCGCCCGGATGATATTTATCGATGATCTTAAAGATATCTTCGCTGAACACTCCGTTCAATGTCGGCAATGCACCGTCGATGTGTCCGGCCTCAACCTGCCCGCCGCCGTCGCAAGTAAACAACGGAACATTGAATCCGGCTTCTTGAAGCATATCACGGATAGCAGCAAGGTATTCTTTGTCGGCCGCATACGAACCGTATTCGTTTTCCACCTGTACCATGATAATATTACCGCCGTTGTTGATAGTCAGAGGGGCCAGTTGCTTGCCAAGTTCCTTGATATATCGTTCGCAATAAGACATGAAACGCGGGTCCTTACTGCGATAAGTCAAGTCCTTTTCTTTCAGGAGCCACGAAGGATAACCTCCGAAATCCCATTCCGCACACACGTATGGCCCGGGACGAAGAATGACATACAGCCCTTCTTCCTGTGCAATACGTACAAACTCGGCAATATCCGCTTGTCCGCTGAAATCAAATACTCCGGGTTGCCGTTCGTGGAAGTTCCAGAATACATAAGCAGACACGGTGTTCAACCCCATTGCACGCGCTCGGTGCAGACGGTCACGCCAATACTCGTGCGGAATACGGGGATAATGCATTTCTCCGCATATCAATTGCACATCTTTCCCGTTAATATTAAAAGTACCATTTTCTATTTTAACCTGTTCCCTGGGGGAGGAACAGGCTGAAATAAAAAATGATACAATTAAGTTAAGCATAATAAATACGTTGCTTCTACTTTTATTCATCTTTATTCAAATTATATCATAAGTATTGAATGTTCCGGGGGCTTCTTCAAATTTGGTGGTTATTTAGCAAGTCGGTGGTATCTCCATTCCCCTCCTTCGGGAAGGAGAATGGAGGATACTATCGACTATAAACTAGCAAATCATTATTTTACAAATTCACCTTACCGACAAATTTAAAGAGTAATCTGCTCCGACTTGCCCACAAGATATCGGTTTGTCCCGGCCGAAGCATTCATCAATCCGTATCAGAATGTAACTTCACCGAAAATATTCACTGCATATTTTCCTGCGTCATCATACCAATGAGTGAGTTTCTCCGTCGGAGCAAACTTGATGGCGTAAGCCGGATTGTATTTCAAATCGGCCACTTTCTCCGGCATCCAGATTCCAACTTTGTATGTCCCGCTCAATCCGGCAGTTGCACTTCCTTTTATAACATACTTCGCTACCTGATTCGGTTCTTCATTTGTAGAAGGAATCCATGTTTTAGGATCAACATCCAGCTTTATTTCTTTAGCTACCTGACCGTCTCCGGAAACCAGCACAAGATATACTTCTTTCGGATTAATCACCGTAGCAAAACCGGTATTAGTTATCGTCAGATTATATTCCAAGTTTCCGTTTTTCGCCTCCACTGTCGATTCGCTTTGCAGATTCAACCGGTATCCCAAATGGTCACGTACAAATTCATAGAATGAACGGACAACCTCATTTCCTTCAGCGTCTTTAAAATAACTCTCATCAAAGAGAATGTTATTATCATTCAGCAAAGAAGGATATACTTTTACTTGTTTCCAACTCATGATATTCAAATCAAAATTCTGCGTTATATCAAAAGCCGAATAACGGTGTTCACGCAAAATACGCAATGACTTCATCGGAGTAATTAGTGCAGCCAAACCCCATTCGGTATCTTCATTATAAGGAATCTCACCACTCATATAGAAATTATTCGCTTTTACCTCCCCGGTTATTTGTTTATAATCATCCGTATTGGGAACAAAGTCATTGCCCGGCGCATGAGAATGTTCACCGGCTGTAAAGTAATCGTTCGCATATCCGATACGTCCGCGGTATTCTTCCTGCTCCAATGTCAATGCTTTCTTATGACTCGGGTAACGCATTTCTACACAATATGGAACAGGCAAAGCTCTTAACAGTGCACTGACAATTGCATTCTTCGCATCCTGATCATTTGCCAACGGCGATGTATGCCACTCTCCCCAAGCACCAATAAAACCAACTTGCACCGTAGCAATCTGACCGATATATTCATTCAACAAAGGTGTCAATTGTTCAATATGCCTAAGAATCCATTGTTTAGATTCACCGCCGGACGTATTAAGCCCCGCATGATTGTATGCAAAACGAAGAATGGCTTTATATCCCTGCGCTTTCATCAACTCAAACACCTTGCGGATATTATTCAAAGCCTCATCATCAAGATCTTTACTCACCCATTTGGTCAGATAGATATATTGCTGCACAAGAGTCAGATTATCGTCTTTCGCATCAAACTGCTCTATTTTCTTTTTATACAAATCCTCACCATATACTTCATAATCATTATATGGACTTTTCATCTCATCAGCCAGCAAATTACATTCAAGATGAAAGCCTCTATCAGGATTTCTCAACGACTCGATATGAACAATTTTACCTACAACTTCCGGAGTTTCCGGTTCATTCGTACCTTCTTCCTCTCCATACTGTCCTGCATACACATCTATCGTATCAGAACAAAAGCTACACATAATACCTAATAATAAGGTAGATAATATGGTCATAGTTTTCTTTATATTGATTAACATGATTGATCTATTTTTAATTTTCACCTGATTAATTTTCATTGAAGATAAAACGTGCAGGAGCCCCTGTTGTCCAAGGAGTCCACAATGTTGCTCCGCCATCATGAAGCATACATCCATGCTCTGTATTATCAGTCACCAACAAATAGCAATACTGTCCGGTGTGATTATTAATATTCGGTTCTACCCATTGACCGGAAGCACACAAATTAAATTTCCAGTCATTCAAATGAGTCTGTCCTTTCACTGACTCATAATAATCAGGGTCTTTCAAAACATTCCATTGACCTTCAGCTGTTCCCGCTTCGGCAAACAGGTTCTTATACTCCTGCATAGTCGGTAAGCGCCAACCCGTAGGAGCTATTTTGTCACGAATGTCATAATGATAATGAACTCCGTATGCTTTCACTCTGCCTTCTCCAAAAGATTCCGGCGTATTCTTATAATTATTTGACTCAATATCAGTTCCGTCAGGATACTTGGTCGTCCTCAAATTATCTGCCAGCCAAACCAGTGAAGTTCCGTCGCTATAAGAAATACGGGCAACCCGATAGGTTATCTTCTCATCACCGCGAACATCAATGAAACGCATCATTTCCGTCATATTTAGTACTCCGGAAGAACGTGACACCAGTTGCCCGTCATCAGTCTTCACATTCCAATATATAGCGTTGGATGTCCAACGTTTAATAGAAAGTTGGTCGAGCAAGGTCTGAAGTTGCTCGTGTGTCAGAGAAGACTTACCTTTTACAATCCCTACACTTTGCTCGGCTACAGTCTGTTTCATTTCAGGATCAAGTGACAGACAGAGTGAATATGAGGTTGATTCAGGCCTTCCTTCCGTATCCCATTCAAACTGTACGGCAGTTTCTGGTTTATCTTCAGCCAAAGCAATCTCAGTCATATCCTCAGGTTGTAACAACTTGGTAGACATACGTTTCACATGAATCGTATGCACATCCGACGCAGCAGCCGTAGTATTGCCAGTCTCTTTAACAGTCCAATACAACAGCGCTTCTTGACCGGCCTTTATTCCCAACTGAGAGAAATACTGATCGGCTGCCAATACGGACAAAGTAAAAGAGGTCGATTTACCAGCGTCAATCTTCACCGGCTTTTTGAAATCTCTGGTAGCACAAAGAATCAGTTTGGCACCTTTCTCCAATGCCTTATCCCATGAGAAACTATATTCATCGATTGACAAATCATTCAAGTCAATTTTCGTTCCATCCTGAGGCGCACTCAGGTAAATATCCGACATAGGAATAATTACATTATACTTGTCCTCTTTACATCCGGCAAGTAATAAAATACCTAATAGAGTATATAATAAATGTTTCATAATACTATCCATTTTTAGTAACCGGGGTTTTGAATTATAAGACCTTGTCCTTCAGTAATCAAATGAGTAGGTAACGGAAACTTCTCATATTTATATTGCCCGTCTACCTTCGTTTCGATTTTACCAGTCGGCTGACCTGCAAATCTTGCTTTAGCAAGTGCCGCTTCTATGAATTTTCCGTGACGAATCAAATCCTGTCGACGTACACCTTCAAAATAGAACTCATGTCCACGTTCTTCCAACAATTTATCAAGGAAATCTTCCACTGAAGCGAAATCACTCAATTGATAAGCTTTCAGTCCGCCATGGGTAACACGTACTTGATTCAATAACCCGACAGCTTCCTGAGTTATGCTATTTCCATTGCGGACAATAGCTTCTGAAAGTAAAGTCAATACGTCTGCATAACGGTAGATTGGCATATCTATTTCACACAGTTCTCCTATCACCCCTTCGATTTTATACTTAACCGGAATTGCACCATAAAAGAGTACACCTGTTGTACCTCCGTCACGGTCAAGAGCACGACTGTGATGCACGCCTTCCGTACCAGTATATTCACCTATAATTCTTTCCCGTCTTTTGTCTTTAGGATCAAAAGATTCATAGGCAGGCCAGGATATTTTATACCCTCCCCATGCAGTCACCGCCATTCCTGCCGGAATAGGATAGTCGGATGTTAATACATGTGCAAACCACTTCTGCTCCATCACACCAGCTTCCGCTACACAAGAGAATATTACTTCCGAATTCTTTTCTCCTGATAAAGAAAACAAAGAATGATAATCATCTACCAGTTTATAACCGTATTCGGATTTAGTCAATTCACGTCCTATTTTCTCTGCTTCATCCCACTGTTTAGTCATCATATAGAATTTTAACAACAATGTGTTGGCCAATCCTTTTGTAAAACGTCCGTAATCCGTATCTTCATATTTATAAGGCAGTATGTCGGCCGCTTCCTTCAGGTTAGTAACAATGTATTCACGCATCGCTTCTTCAGACAAGCGGGGAATCACAATCTCAGCTTCCGGTTTCTGCAAAGTTTCCAAATCTGCAATAGGTATCGGACCATACATATCATACATCAGAAAAGCCAGAAAACCACGTCCACATTTTAATTCGGCCATATAACGGGCCTTCAATGTTTCATCCATATCCACGTTCTTGATACGTTCCATTGTCAAAGTCATGGAAGCCAGATATTGGGAATAGTCATACACGCGGCGATAATCTCCGTCGATATGCCAGTCATTAGCTTCATACGAATTATATACGGTAGTCCACCCCCATGTATTTTCCACATAATCGGTCACCATTTCCGAAGTCGTCACATAACCTGCCGCCACCTCAAAAATCCCCCACGGAGAAAAAACGTAATAAGCACTTGAGTTGACCAACGCATTTACATCTTCAGCATTCTGCGGAAACATTCCCGGATTTATTTTATTATAAACTTCCTGTTCCAGCGTGCAAGACGATATGAGGAACAAAAGAGTTGCTATTACAGTATAAATTGTCTTTTTCATATTCATAACTTATTAGAAAGATATTGATACACCAAAATTATAAGAGGTCACATTCGGATATGCATAAGTTCCGTTATCCGTTTCAGGATCCAGCCCTGTCCAATTGGTAATCACAAACGGATTGTTCACATCTACATATACACGAAGATTATTCACGATCTTTTGGCTGATCGGTACTTTATATCCCAATGTTATACTTCCGCAACGAACGTAATAGATAGATTTTACGTAATAGTCTCCCCAACCGTTTCCCCCTCTCACGTAGGTAGGATCAGTAGCTGTCAAGTTATTACTACTGAACGCTTTCAATGCGTAAGTGGAAACGTTGATACCATTATCCATGCGTGTCCAACCTTCATAATAGCTGGCTCCCCGCTTTCTACCCGCTTCTCCGTAAAAATAGATATTCAAATCAAAATTCTTATAGCGGAATGAATTGTTCAAACCGTAGATTATTTTCGGATCACCATTCCCCATATAGACCTTATCTTCATCTCCTAACACACCATTTCCATCCCGATCTTTCAACTTCATCATTCCCGGAACCAAATCTTTCTGGGCATCCGGTGCCTTCTCTCCCGGTTGCAGGATACCGATTGCTTCATATTCCCACCATGCCCGTATCGGGTCATCTTCTTTTTCATAGGCTCTTGGCTTCCAGTTCGGATCACGTTTCAACCAACGGTCATTATAATGCGATAAAGTCAATGTGGTATCCCATTCAAAGTCTTTTGTAACAATATTCACTGTATTCAATGTGATTTCCACACCCTGGCTTTGCGTTGATCCTATATTTCCTGCAATTTTATTTACCTCATTATAAAATGGCAAGGGCTTGTTTGTCACTAACAAATCTGTTATTTTACGCTTAAAGTACTCGGCAGCCAACTTAAACCGGTTATTAAATATTCCAAAGTCTACTCCAAGATTAAATTCCGTAGTTGTTTCCCAAGTGATACTCTTGTTTCCCAAATCCGAAGCATATACTCCTGTTGACTCCGCGCCTCCAATAATGGCATTTCTTCCTACCTCATAATAATCATAAATACGATAACCGACATTAGAATTACCGGTCTGTCCATAAGAAGCTCTCAATTTCAACATGGATAACCATTTAGAAGCCCCTTTCATGAAATTTTCTTCACTAATCATCCAACCTGCTGATACAGAAGGGAAATATCCCCAACGATTTTCCGGTGCAAAATTAGATGCAGCATCAGCACGTACCGTGGCTTCCAACAAATATTTTCCTTTGTAAGAATAATTAGCACGGGCAAACAAAGAAGCAATACTATTTATAGAAGCCCATGAACTGACAGAAGGCTTTTTATAATTACCCGACCCCAAACTGTTATACCCAAATCCATCCACCAGAAAATCTGAATTTCCGGCACTGAATCCGTCATTCTTGAACTTTTGGAATGAATAACCACCAATAGCTTTCAGATTATGATCACCAAAACTTTTAGAATATTGAGCGGTCAATTCCATTAGATAAGTAGTGCTTGTCTCTTGTGAAATATCTGCCCTTCCATTCTTATTTGCCCCTTGCAAAGTTGTCTTAGGCAAATAACTGGAACGTTTCTGGAAACTGCGGTCAGCTCCCAACTGTAATTTCACTTCTAATTCTTTCAATGGTTTTACTGAAACAAATGCTGAACCGATCAACCGATCTTTACCGTATTATCTTTTTATTTCCAACAAAGAAACCGGATTCGCAACAAAAGGACGTTTCGGGTCAATAAAATAATTCCCTTCAGAATCATAAATAGGAATAGTAGGATTGGACTGAATAGCACCGGTCAACACACCTGAATATTCATTAACCTTATCTCCTAAAGGAACGTTATCATACTTATTCTGTGAGTAAGTAGCGGTTAATCCGAAAGATACATATTTACTTAATTCTTGATCCAGATTTAAACGGGCAGAAAAACGGCTGACACCATTATTCTTGACAATACCTTCTTGATCCATATAGTTGACGGAAGCCAAATAACGGGTTTTCTCCGTACCACCATTAACAGAAAGATTGTGTTGTTGCGTATATCCGTTACGCATTACCGCATCAAGCCAATCAGTACCACTTGCCAACAATATCTCATCATTATTGAAAGCTGGTTTATATTGAGTGGGCGGAGTATCCGGTTTCTCCACATATCCTTTATAAATCCCCATTCCATTCAACTTCAGCCACTCCTCGTGCTGCTGCTTATTATACATATCCATATACATACGAGTATCAAGCATCTTATAATTCGAACGGGCTACCTGCACAGATCCCATACCGGAATAAGTCACTCTGGGCTTCTGACTCTTACCGCGTTTTGTTGTAATCAGAACAACTCCATGACCGGCACGTGCTCCATAAATAGCCGTAGAAGCGGCATCTTTCAAAACTGAAATTGATTCAATATCATCCGGGTAACTATCGGCTGCATAACTTAGTCCGATAGAACATACTAAGAACAAAACTAATAGTCTCATAGATAATGGGATTTTTTTTGAGGTTAGCCAAAGCGACTTTATCACCCATAAAAATTGGATGCTAAAATAATTTTGCATAAATTTGTAATGACTTAAAGTTAATAAAAAGTTTATCTAAGCTTGTCGCCAAACAAGCATTAAAAAGATTTACTGGTTTCCATACGGGAAGATACGCCAATATCCTCCCGTATGTTTTTGTTTAAGGGGGTCTGCCGTTCATTGCATTTTTGTTTTAAGGTAAATCAATTAATATATTTCTATCTTACTCTTTTCATCTTTTATATTCGGAGAATCAAGATACCGCCAACGAATCTGGGAGGAAAGTTGGAAATACTCTAAGATACGTTCAAGGCGTTGATTAGTAAACGTACCAGTAAATGAGTCTCCTTTCAAACGGTCGTTTTTAATAATGAATTCCACATTATACCGCTTCTCCAACATTCGTAATCCCTCTTCGAGAGGAGTATTTCTAAATATAATCTTTCCCTCTTTCCAAGCTATTTCCGACTCACCGGAGGTGGCATAAAGCTGCACTTTACTGTCTCTTGTATCATAGACCAGCTTCTGTCCGGGATCCATCAGCACCTTTTTCGAACCATTGTCAGATGAATAAATAAAACCTATTTTTCCTTCAACCAATGTTGCTGCAATCCGGTCTTCTTTTTCATAAGCCTCTACATTAAAATGAGTTCCCAGTACTTCGATCTGTGATTGGTGGGAAGTAGAAACTATAAACTTCTTTTCCGGGATTCTTGGCAACTTCAAAATAGGCTTCTCCCTGCAAGGTTACGTTTCGTGTATCTCCGTTGAAATGTGAAGGATAAGTCAGGCGTGATTCTGAATTAAGGAAGACTACCGTGCCATCGGATAAAGTTAGAGAAGTCATCATTCCGGGATTTGTCTTTACTTCCATCATTTGTGCCAGTTCCTGTTCGCTTCCTCCCCAATAGTGTACCAACTGAGTAACGAGAAGTGGAATGAACAGCACTGCGGCCGCACGTTGTGCCCATTCCCACCACATCGTTTTCCTTTGTCTGTTACCTGTCATTCTACTTTTCACCTTTGTCAATGCTTTCTCTGTGTCGACTTTCGTCATGATGTGAACGGTATCCGTAGCAGATAAAGAGCATGAATCTGTTTGGCTACCCGCCGGTTCTCCTCCGACTCATCCATCCACATCCTCAACCTGCAGACGCTCTTCTTCTGTCACTTGTCCCTCACAATAGCGGGGAAGTAATTCGTCTATTGTATTTTTATCAGTCTTGTCCATATCCGTCTTTTATTGCCTTTTATTATAAGACAAGAGAGACTCCTGGATTCCTAAACTAAAATCCATTTTTTTTCAGAAAATCTTTGTTTTCTTATAAAAAAGCTATATTTGCAGTGAATATCAAACTAATACATGAAAGAAACCTCACCGCTCAGAAAACGATTTCTTATTATCAGCCGTCCGACACGGAGATCAAAAAGCTTTCGACACGCTGTTTCGAAAGTATTATCCGATGCTTTGTGCATACGGTCATCGGTTTGTTGATCTGGAGGATGCGGAAGAAATTGTAGAAGACTCTCTTTTATGGATTTGGGAAAACCGGGAAACTCTTGTCATTGAATCTTCACTGAGTTCCTACCTTTTCAAAATGGTGTACCGCAGGGCTTTAAACAAACTCGCGCATATCGACGCCACCCAACGGGCTGATACCCGTTTTTATGAAGAAATGCAGGAAATGCTGCAAGATACGGACTACTATCAGATGGAAGAACTGACCAAACGAATTGAGGAGGCTATCGCAGCGCTACCCGAAAGCTATCGGGAGTCTTTTGTGATGCACCGTTTCCGGGACATGAGTTACAAAGAGATCGCCGAAACACTGGGAGTATCACCCAAAACAATAGATTACCGTATCCAGCAAGCTTTGAAGCAACTGCGCACGGACTTGAAAGATTATCTTCCGTTACTACTGCCGATTCTATTTCCTTAATACAAAATTTACCCTTTTCGGTAAGGCAACGTAAACCAGAAAGTAGAACCTTTTCCTTCTTCTGAGTTAACGCCTATTTCCCCTTTCAAATGCTCGACAATCATGTGACAAATGGAAAGTCCCAGTCCTGTCCCCTGAATAAACGGGTTATATTTCACAAAACGTTCAAATACGTGCCGGCATTGTTCGGGCGACATACCGCACCCCGTATCCGAAACATAAAAATAGATCGTATTAATATCTTTCATACGGTATCCCATACGGATACTGCCGGATTTGGTAAACTTTATGGCATTAACTATAAAATTAGAAAGTAGCTGCATCAGGCGGTTCTTATCTATATAAAGCATACATTCCGGCAGACGTTCGCAAAAAGTGAAAGTTACCGCATCATTCTTCAAGCGCAGCTGCATACTTTGCTCTATTTCCTCCATTGTCTGATTCACATCAATCAAGGCAGGATAGAAATCGAATGTACCGGCTTCAATCTTCGACAAATCCAGAATATCATTAATCAGTTGAAGCAACAAGTTAGTGTTTGTTTCAATAATATCTGTGTATTCCCGCATTTCCTCACGATCATCAACTTCCGGTAACATATTTGAAAAGCCAACAATAGCATTCAACGGAGTACGTATCTCATGACTCATGTTAGCCAAAAAAGCAGACTTCAATTGGTTGGCTTGCTCCGCCTTTTCCATAGCTTCACTTGAACGGCTGTACGCTTTCCGAAGAATACGGATATAATAGGTAATAGCCGTTACCAAAATCACCAATATAGCTATGCAGACAAGGATTTCGACTTTATGTTGCTGAAAGAAACTTTGGGGCTGATTGATATAAACAGCTGCTTTCGGATAACGATAAGAAGGTATATTATGTTCCTCCAACACCGGATAGCACAGATAGGCATTCTCCTTTCCACCAGTAGTTTCCGGAATATTCCGGGCTTGTTCTCCGTCCAGAATCCGGTAAAGTATCTCCAGCAAAGACTGCCCGAAAGACTCCGCCGAGACATAATATCCGCCTGCGAAAGTATTGTTAGACAAATCTTCGGACGACAGCAGGAATAAAGGAGATGGAGTAAAATTGGATATCACATCTTGAATATGATCAAAAAGATAATTATTATCATCTTTATTGTGTGATTCAAACCAGGAATAATAAATAATTCCGGTATTCGATTTATAGCTGTGCAGAGTATCCAGCAACGCTTCCGTTGACAGTTGAGTGGTAGAAAGCAGTTCCAATGGCAAATCCGGGAAATACTTGGTTACGACTTCTTTCATATCACAACGAGTCTCCTCGCTAATATATCGGTCGTCTGAAATAAATGCCAGACGTTTCATATCAGGAATCAACTGACAAATCAGCTCTATCGTTTCTTTTATGTAATAATGCTGCTTTAGAGTGGTAATGTTATATCCCCGCCTCCATTCTTTAGCCGGAACACTGTTTGCTTCTGTCAACGGAGCGTGAGACAGCAATATTTCCACCGAAGCCGGCAAACGGTCACGGGCATTCGTCACTACCACGGGAACATCTTTCCAGACATCATCAAACAACTCACGGCAGACAATCCAACCCGGATCACCAATCAGTACTACTGCGGCAGGCGGAACTGGATACTTCTCGCGTAGACGGGTAATCACCGCATTTACTTCCATTGTGTCCAACAAAGCGGGAACAGACAATGATTCCGCCTCCGGATGATATCCTCATCTACCAATGCCGACATTGACAACGGGCTTACCATCAAGCTCTCACCGTCTGTACGGTCGCAAAGATGCTGCCACAACTCCTCTGTAATAAATGGCATGAACGGATGGAGCAGATGCAACAAGTTATCAAAGAAACCGATAGTTGCTTCATACACTTTCCGGTTGATGGGCTGGCCGTATGCCGGTTTAATCATTTCCAGATACCAGGAAGAGAATTCGTCCCAGAACAGTTTGTAAACAGCCATCAGCGCTTCACTCAAACGGTACTTGCTTGTCATTTCCGGCAGGAGCTGCAAGCATCATACCCATACGCACACCATCGGCACCGTACTTCTCAATCAGTTCCAACGGGTCGGGAGAATTACCAAGGGACTTGGACATCTTACGTCCCAACTTATCGCGGACAATACCTGTGAAGTACACGTTCTGGAACGGCATCTGACCTTCGTATTCGTAACCTGCCATAATCATGCGGGCTACCCAGAAGAAGATGATGTCCGGACCGGTTACCAGGTCACTTGTAGGATAGTAGTAATCGATCTCTTCATTACCCGGATTGTTGATACCATCAAACAAAGAGATAGGCCACAACCAGGAGGAGAACCAGGTATCCAGGCAGTCCTCGTCCTGACGAAGGTCTTCCAGTTTAGGGTCCGGATTACCCGTCTTCTCTTTTGCCAGTGCCAAGGCTTCTTCGGGAGTGGCTGCCACTACATAACCACCTTCCGGCAAAAAATAAGCAGGAATGCGATGCCCCCACCACAACTGACGGCTGATACACCAGTCCTTGATATTTTCCAACCAGTAGCTTGTACGTATTCTTATATTTGGCAGGATAGAATTTCAGTTCATCATTCATTACAGGAGGCAATGCCATATCTGCAAAGTGCTGCATCTTGAGGAACCACTGCATGGACAGTTTCGGTTCGATGGCTACATTGGTACGTTCGGAATAACCTACCTTGTTGGTATAGGCTTCCACTTATCCAACAGGCCGGCAGCAGCCAGGTCCTTCTCAATCTGCTCGCGCACATCAAAGCGATCCATACCGATATAAAGCCGGCAGCCTCGCTAACGTACCATTATCATTGAAGATATCGATGCTTGGCAAGTTATACTTCTCACCCAGCATGTAGTCGTTCACATCGTGCGCAGGAGTTACTTTCAGGCAACCTGTACCGAACTCAATATCTACATAATCGTCTTCGATAACCGGAATAACACGATCCTACCAACGGAACAATCACCTTCTTACCCTTCAACCAGGTATTCTTGGGGTCATTCGGATTGATACACATGGCTGTATCTCCCATGATGGTTTCAGGGCGGGTGGTAGCAACCACTGCATAACGTCCTTCGGGGTCACCTTCTACCATATACTTCAGATAGTACAGCTTGCTGTGCTCTTCCTTGTAGATTACTTCTTCGTCAGAAGTGCGGTCAGTGCCTTAGGGTCCCAGTTTACCATGCGGACACCACGATAAATCAGACCTTTGTTATACAAGTCAACAAAAACCTTGAGCACGCTTTCACTGCGTTTCTCATCCATAGTAAAAGCTGTACGATCCCAATCGCAAGAAGCACCCAGCTTGCGGAGCTGCTTCAAGATGATGCCGCCATGTTCGTCAGTCCATTCCCAGGCATGCTTCAGGAACTCGTCGCGGGTAAGGTCTGTCTTCTTGATACCTTGTGCGGCCAGTTTGTTCACCACTTTGGCTTCGGTGGCAATGGAAGCATGGTCGGTTCCCGGTACCCAGCAGGCATTTTTACCTTCCATACGGGCACGGCGTACCAGAATATCTTGTATGGTATTATTAAGCATGTGTCCCATGTGGAGCACGCCGGTGACGTTAGGGGGCGGGATGACGATGGTGTAAGGCTCACGACCATCGGGTTTCGAACTGAATAATTTGTGGTCCAGAAAATGATGAAAAATGAGAGACAAATTGAAAATCCGGTATGTCGTATTAATCGTATTACTGTCTGTTGTATGGGCAACGCAGCTCATTCCAATATTGGGAGAAGTATATGCACAGTCTGTATATCCGGTGATTTCCCATTTCTTGTCCTCCTTTTCAAAACTCATGCCTTTTGCCATAGGCGACTTGTTTATTTTCCTCAGTGTACTCGGACTTCTTTTCAATCCAATCAGGGCACGCTATATCCAAAAGAAAAAGTGGAAACAGATTCTGCTGAACGAAATGGAATACTTGCTGTGGATATATGCATGGTTCTATCTGGCATGGGGACTGAACTACTCACAGAAAGATTTCTATGGCAGGACAAACATTCCTTATACTGCCTATACTCCCGAAATCTTTCAGTCATTTGTAGACAACTATATAGACAAGCTGAATGCTTCCTATACAGATGTCACCTCCATTGACGAACCATTGGTCTGCCGGGAAAGCGTACACGGATACAACCAAATCAGCGATACGCTGGGGATACATCGCCCTCCCCACTCCTCTCCGCGCGTGAAGACCATGCTTTTCACTCCGTTCATTTCCATGGTAGGAGTAACGGGAAGCATGGGACCTTTCTTCTGCGAATTCACGCTGAACGGCGATTTGCTTCCAGCCACAATATCCTGCTACTTATGCCCACGAGCTAGCCCACTTTTTAGGTATCACCAGCGAGGCAGAAGCCAACTTCTACGCTTACCAGGTCTGCACCCGTTCGCAGGCAATGGGTATCCGTTTCTCCGGATATTTCTCCGTACTCCCACATGTGCTGGGCAATGCCCGCCGACTGATGAGCGAAGAAGAATACGCAGAACTTTTCAACCGGATACGTCCTGAAATCATAGAACTGGCTAAAAGGAACCAGGAATACTGGACGGAGAAAATACAGTCCACTCATCGGAGACTATCCAAAACTTTATCTACGACTTGTACCTTAAAGGAAACAAGATTCAAAGTGGCCGCAAGAACTATTCGGAAGTAATAGGCTTGCTTATCTCATACGAAGAATGGAAAAACTATGAATTAAATCAAAATTATGTTACATACCAGAAAAGAACAGATGGAAGCCTTCGGCCGCTTCTTCGACATACTCGACGAGCTCCGCGAGAAATGTCCCTGGGACCGCAAGCAGACTAACGAAAGTCTGCGCCCCAATACTATCGAAGAGACTTATGAACTTTGTGACGCCCTGATACGTGACGATAAAAATGACATCTGCAAAGAGTTGGGAGATGTGCTGTTGCATGTGGTTTTTTACGCAAAGATAGGTTCGGAGAAAGGCGATTTCGATATCAAAGACGTATGCGATCCGTCTTTGTGAGAAATTAATCTTCCGCCATCCCCATGTGTTCGGTGATGTAAAAGCCGAAACCGCAGGCCAAGTTTCTGAAAACTGGGAACAGCTAAAATTGAAGGAGAAAGATGGGAACAAGAGTGCTGAGTGGTGTACCTGCTGCCCTACCTCACTAATCAAAGCCTACCGCATCCAGGACAAGGCCCGCAACGTAGGATTCGACTGGGAGGAACGCGAGCAAGTATGGGATAAAGTGAAAGAAGAAATCCAAGAGTTCCAGGAGGAAGTCACCCATATGGATAAGGACAAAGGCTGAAGCCGAATTCGGGGATGTACTATTCAGCCTTATCAACGCCGCCCGTCTCTATAAGATCAATCCGGACAATGCGCTAGAACATACCAACCAGAAGTTCATCAACCGCTTCAATTATCTGGAAGAGCACACCATCAAGGAAGGAAAAAATCTGCATGATATGACTCTCGAAGAGATGGATGCCATCTGGAACGAAGCTAAGAAAAAAGGACTGTAACTTCCTTACCGGCATAAAAAAACAGAGGCTCTATTCCCAGCGGATAGAGCCTCCATTTTACTCAAACAGAGCGTCTGTTCATACGAATCGGACGCTCTGTTTTCCATTTTTATTTCTTCTGGTTTTTGAATCGTCTCCACCTTACGATTCATACCTTTTATCATTTCGCGGTTAAAACGCATCTCTGCACGTTGCACGAGAAATATCTTCTTGCTTGAAAGAATCTTTTTAAACTTCCCAAATAAGTTTTATCAAGCTGGTCGGCAGCAATACGGTTGTTGGCTACTTTCTCGTTGATTTCTGCATATTGAGCTTCCGTTGTTTTATCATCCTTGCCTTTGCGCATCAAATCCCATGACTCATCATTCAGTTTCTTCTTTTTATCCTGGAGTTCAAAATAAACGGGAAAGAATTTAGCGGCTTCTTGCTTAGTCAAGCCAGCCTGTTCTATAATGAAAGCTTTTTGTTTCGCACTAAACTCTTCCCGTGATAGATGCTGGTCACATCCATCGCAGCCCAAAGAACAGGCATAAAGCCACACAACAAAACGACTAATGCGATTACTTTTCTTCATTTTCTGTATTCAATCGGTTTTTATAAATCATTCTACACTCGCGTCACTCAAATAAACATATAACGAATAATCATCCAGCATGGCACGGTCCAGTGCTACATCAATCATCTCGTCAGATATTACTTCAGTATCCACCACTTCTGTCACTGCTACACATCATCTGTCGCAGCAGGTTTATGATCTGTTGACGCTACACGGATAATCAATGCCGCCCCTACGAACATAGCTGCCATATAAAGCAATGGTTTCAGTCTTGTCCATGTGCTGACAGGCTCTTCCTTCAAAGTTACTTTCTCTTTTTCGGGAAGTTTATTCATCACCTCCGAAGTTAGGTTTTCAAAGTAACCTTCGGGCACTTTGAAGGAATTTTCCTTTCCCAGCTTCTTCAATAGGGTATCTTCTTCTTTCATACGTTTTTCTCCTCTCTTTTCTTTAGACATTGTCCGGTTTAAAAGGTTTAATCTACTTCTTCTAAAAACTTCTCTATTTTCTTCACCGCATGATGATACGAGGCTTTCAGCGCTCCAACAGACGTTCCGAAGATGTCCGACATCTCCTCGTATTTCATTTCCTGGTAATACTTCAGATTAAATACCATACGCTGCTTTTCGGGCAAGGCAAGCAAGGCTTTTTGCAAGCACATCTGTATCTTGTCGCCCGAAAAGTAGGCGTCACTTTCCAGTTTCTGCACAATCACGCTTCGGGATCGTCAATATCCACGGTAGTCATGGCACGCTGCTTGTTCAGAAAGGTAAGACACTCATTCAGCGCAATACGATAGAGCCAGGTCGACAACTTCGCCTCGGCACGGAAGTAGTCGATATTCGTCCATGCCTTGATGAAAGTATTTTGCAGGAGGTCGTTCGCATCCTCGTGCGAGAGCACCATTCGGCGGATTTGCCAGTATAATTGTTCGCTGTATTGCGCCACAATTATTTCGAAGCCTTTCCGCTGCGTACTCTCCTCCTGGAGAAGTTTCAGAACCTCGGGTTCATTGTAAGGTGTCATAGTCTCTCGTTTTCTGTATGTTTTTATTTATGGTTTCAAATTCAGGCTTTTCATCGCCTCTAATAAAGACGGATCATAATTTGTAAATGTCCTCACAATACCGCATATTATTATCGGCCGACAGATAGACGGTTTGATAATCTATAAATAAAGGTATGTATTGTTCGAGGCTGTAATGCTTCAATTCACGATAAGCCGCACTGATGGGCAGCTTCTTTCCCTCTTCACTCACCGGCTTGATATCCATTGCAATACGAATACGGTCTTCCAACAATTCATCCGGCTCTTTCAACAGGAAGAACGCGAAGTCGAGTGCTTTTTGAAGACGGACGCAACCGTGGCTCACCGCACGATTATTCCGTGTAAAAGCCCACCGTGACGGAGTGTCATGCAGATAAACGGAATAAGGGTTCGGGAAACGGAAAATAATACGCCCCAACGAATTACCTGCTTTATTATCCTGTTTCACCGTATAAGGAACGCCTTTTCCTGCATACTTCGCCCATTTAATGCTATGCGGATCTACCTGCGTGCCATTTTTATCGTATACCTTCATCCGGTTACGGGTAAAATACGTCGTATCTCTGCGGTAAGTAGGAATGATCTCTTTCCGAATTATGCTTTGAGGCACATTCCAGTAAGGATTCAGTTCCATATAATAAATCCTGCTTGACAATAGAGGAGTTTTATTCTTCACAGTCCCTACACAAATACGCATCTCCAGGATAGAGTCTGTTTCTTCGTTGACGGCCTGCAACATAAATGCCGCCACATTGGCTATCACATATTTTCGTCCTTTATCCAATGCATATTGCCAACGTGCCCGCTCCATGTTTACCAATAGGCGGTCGCGATAATAATCCGTAGTATCTGTCACTCCCCAGCCATTCACACGAACCAGCTCTTCCTGCATCTTATGATAAAGCGGGGAAGCGGGTTGCGCCCGGTGAAAAGCGGCGTTAGGATTTGCACGCAAAGAGTCGAGAGCGGCCATTGCAAACTTCACGTCACATTGTTTTAAAGGAATGTGGTCGATCGAATCATTCCATCTGCGCTCTGAAGGCAGGAACCCAAATTTCAATTGACACACATACGAAAGATAGGCGGCTGTTAACTGATACTCCACGTCTGCCAGCAGACGGTTCATCGTCTTCCCTTCGCACAGCTTCAAGGTCCGTATCTGTTGCAATTCCTCACGGATGCTATCGACAGGATACAGATTCGGATTAACTCCATGTTGTGAAATGTTTCCTAACCAGAATAACATCGAGTCTGCCACCTGTACGGCAGGTTTATCGGATATGAGAGAATCGTTCAGCCAAAAGAATTCATCCTTTTCCTGATAATGTGCCAACAAAACCGAATCCCAGGGAGTTACCGGATTTTCGTTCAGGCCAATACGAATCATCTGATGAATGCTGTCTGCATTTATTTGATAAGCAGGATGGAACAGTTCCTGGAGGGAAGACAAAGAATCCGGTATCGGAGATTGAGGTTTCTCTTTTTTACAGGCTGCCAAGCAACCGAAGAGCAGGATGATTACTCCCCAAAGCAGTCGACTACTTTTCTGCAGCATCTTCGAAGATACGGCTGTGAGACAGGATGATTCTCTTAGCGTCTTTGTTGAACTCGATCACTTTGAATTCAAGCTTCTCATCCAACTGAGCTTGTGAACCGTCTTCTTTTACAAGGTGCTTCGGAGTTGCGAAACCTTCTACACCATAAGGAAGAGCTACTACAGCACCCTTATCCAACATTTCGATGATAGTACCTTCGTGTACAGAACCTACAGTGAATACTGTTTCGAATACATCCCAAGGGTTTTCTTCGAGTTGTTTGTGACCAAGGCTCAAGCGACGGTTTTCCTTGTCAATTTCCAATACCTGTACGTCGATGTCCGCACCGATCTGAGTGAATTCAGAAGGATGTTTTACTTTCTTAGTCCAAGACAGGTCAGAGATGTGAATCAAGCCGTCTACACCTTCTTCGATTTCTACGAATACGCCGAAGTTAGTGAAGTTACGAACTTTAGCAGTGTGCTTAGGCTGCCTACAGGATACTTTTCTTCGATAGTTTCCCATGGATCAGACTTCAGTTGCTTGATACCCAAAGACATCTTACGCTCTTCGCGGTCCAGTGTCAGAACAACAGCCTCTACTTCGTCACCTACCTTCATGAAGTCCTGAGCAGAACGCAAGTGTTGTGACCAAGACATTTCAGATACGTGGATCAGACCTTCTACGCCCGGAGCGATTTCGATGAATGCACCGTAGTCAGCCATAACGACTACTTTACCTTTCACGTTGTCGCCTACCTTCAAGTCAGCATCAAGAGCATCCCATGGGTGCGGAGTCAGTTGTTTCAGACCAAGAGCGATACGTTTCTTCGTCATCGAAATCAAGGATAACGACGTTGAGCTTCTGGTCGAGTTCAACCACTTCCTTCGGATCGCTTACGCGGCCCCAAGACAGGTCAGTAATGTGAATCAAGCCGTCTACGCCGCCAAGGTCGATAAATACACCGTAAGATGTGATATTTTTAACAGTACCTTCAAGTACTTGTCCTTTTTCAAGTTTACCGATAATTTCCTTCTTCTGCTGTTCAAGTTCAGCTTCGATAAGAGCTTTGTGGGAAACAACCACATTCTTGAATTCCTGGTTGATTTTAACCACTTGAATTCCATTGTTTTGCCAACGAATACATCGTAGTCGCGGATAGGCTTCACGTCGATCTGAGAACCCGGCAAGAATGCTTCGATACCGAATACGTCTACGATCATACCACCCTTTGTGCGGCACTTGATGTAACCCTTGATAATTTCTTCATTTTCCAGAGCAGCGTTCACACGATCCCAAGAGCGAGTAGCGCGAGCTTTACGGTGTGACAGAACCAACTGTCCTTTCTTGTCTTCCTGGTTTTCGATGTATACTTCTACAGTATCACCGATCTTCAAGTCAGGATTGTAGCGGAATTCACTCAGAGGAATGATACCGTCTGATTTGTAACCGATGTTCACAACAACTTCACGTTTGTTCATTGCGATTACAGTTCCGTCAACTACCTCACGGTCGTTAACTTTGTTAAGCGTACTGTCGTAAGCCTTTTCCAGTTCTTCGTGGCTTGCACTGGCTACTGATTCGCCGACGAATACCAGAGCCGTACTCCGGACAGGGTAAGGAAGCAGATGGCCGCCGTCTACACGGCTATCACGGAACAACAGATTATTTACAGCACTATCCCGGCTAGCTTTGAGGAGTACGGGCAACGCATCCGGCTCACCGATTCCGTCCTGGCTCAGAAGCTGGGGACTTGCCTGGATATGGCGTTGCTTTACGCCTCCTGCCTGGAAGCTATCGGACTGAATGCACTCCTCATCATCGCTCGGGGACATGCTTTTGCGGGAGCCTGGCTAGTGCCCGAGACTTTTCCGGACCTACAATTGACGATGTTTCGCTATTAACCAAAAGGACTGCCGAGGGGATCTATGACATCACGCTTAGTTGAAACGACCTGCATGAACATGGGCCATTCGTCAGATTTCGACGATGCTGTGAAGAAAGCGAACGGAAAGCTGACGGATGGAAACAGTTTCATTCTTGCCATAGATGTGAAAAGAGCGAGACATTCGGGCATCCGCCCCATCCCCCAACGCATTCTGCATGGACAGGTATGGGAAGTAGAAGAAAAGGAGACCGACATTCTAAAAAGTGCCGTTCATGCCACTCCGCAAAGTATCAATCCATACGATTTATCGGGCAACGAAACGCAGACGGTCATAACCAAACAACTATTGTGGGAACGACGGCTATTAGACCTAAGCCTGCGCAACAACCTGCTGAATATCCGGATTACCAAAAACACGCTTCAACTTATTCCCGCCAATCTCTCCTGCCTGGAAGACGCTTTAGCAGACGGGGAAGAGTTCCGCATCCTTCACCGCCCTGCCGATTGGGAAAGTCCGGCGATGGACTTCGGGATTTATTCCTCCATACCGGAGTCTGATCCCATGGTTGGTTTCATCAACTCGGAACTTTCCCAGAAAAGGTTGCGTTTCTATCTGCCCGAAAACGATTTAGGCAAGGCACTGACTCACCTATACCGTTCTTCGCGTACTTCTATCGAAGAGAATGGAGCCAACACACTCTATCTGGCTCTCGGACTTTTGAAATGGTACGAGACACCTTCCAGCGAACGCCCCCGATATGCCCCCATCTTGCTATTACCGGTAGAAATCATCCGTAAGTCAGCGGCCAAAGGATACGTCATCCGTTCACGTGAGGAGGAAACGATGATGAATATCACCTTATTGGAAATGCTCCGCCAAAACTTCGGGATCTCCGTCCCCGGACTGGACCCGTTGCCGACTGATGAAAGCGGTGTAAACGTCAAGCTTATCTACTCCATTATCCGAAACAGCATTAAGAACCAGCGCAAATGGGACGTGGAAGAGCAGGCTATCCTGGGAATATTCTCCTTTAACAAGTTTATCATGTGGAATGATATCCACAACAATGCCAATAAACTGACTCAGAATAAAATTGTTTCGAGCCTCATCAACGGAAAGATAGAATGGGAAGCCGCCACAGAGGAAATAGATGCAACGGATATGGACAAACAAGTGTCGCCCGCAGACATTGTATTACCCATCATCGCCGATTCATCCCAACTGGAGGCTATCTATGAAGCGGTACACGACAAGACTTTCATCCTGCACGGCCCTCCGGGCACGGGAAAGTCGCAAACCATTACCAACATTATCGCCAATGCTTTATACAACGGCAAACGTGTATTATTTGTAGCGGAAAAGATGGCTGCCCTCTCTGTTGTGCAAAACAGGTTGGCAGCGATCGGACTTGCTCCCTTCTGCCTGGAAATTCACTCCAACAAGACTAAGAAATCCGCCGTTATCTCACAACTTAGAGAAACGACTGAAATCATCAAACAGACTTCTCCCGAAGAATTTAAAAAGGAAGCGGAACGCCTGCTGAATTTACGGGCGGAATTGAATCAATATATCGAAGCCCTGCATAAAGAATACCCGTTCGGAGTTTCATTATATGACGCCATTATTCATTATCAATCCGTGGACGTCGAATCTTGTTTTGATATTCCACAAGTTTATCTGGATACATTAGATAAAGACACATTCGCCCAATGGGAAGATGCCATCGAGTTGTTAGTCCGGACGGCCAATGCGTGCGGACACCCTTATCAGCATCCATTAACCGGCATCTCGATTACCGAATATTCATCAGCCGTTAAGGAGGAGTCCTCCCAGCTGCTCACCGGATTTATCGACCTGTTGACCACCATCCGGCAGAAGCAGGATGTATTCTCCGTACTTCTAAAAGATACAGATATACACCCTACACGCAAGGATTTCCAGACAATCGCCCACATCATCCGGAGAATACTCGACATTCCGGAACTGACTCCCGGATTGCTGACTTTGCCGTTGCTCAACGAAACACTGAATGAATACCGGGAAGTAGTGGTTCACGGACAGAAACGGGATGAACAAAGGAAAGAGATAGAAACCGGATTCACACAAGAAATCCTGTCTATCAACGCCAAGCAGACGATAGCCGAATGGAACCGGGTATCCGCCCAATGGTTCCTCTTCCCAGATATTTCGGACAGCGAAAAATCAGAAAGGCAATCAACATATATACTTTAAAAACGATTGAAACAGAAGATATCAAACCTCTGCTCCACCGCATTATCCGGTATCAGGAAGAAGCTGAAGCCGTCCAGAAATACACCGGGCAACTTCCCTCCCTATTCGGACGTCCCGGCAAGAACGAGGATTGGAACACCATTGAGCAGATAATCGACGACATGACTTCCCTCCACTCGCATTTGTTGAACTACGCAAAAGACATTGCCAAAGTTTCGCAAATCAAGCAGAATTTGTCCGTACAACTCACAGAAGGAATTCAAACATTCAGAGATATTCATGCTCATTCTTTCAATGAACTGTATCAGCTCGCAAATACACTCACAGCCACCGAAAAGAAATTGTCCGGCATGTTGGGTATCTCGATCGAAGAACTTTATACCGATTCAGCCGACTGGATAACGATTGCCTTGTCAAAAGCCCGAACCTGGAAAGAGAACCTCGACAAGCTCAAAGACTGGTATCAGTGGCTACAAGCCTACCAAACCCTGCATAGCCTGGGAATAGGATTTATCGCGACGGAATATAAGGAAAAGAATATTCCTACCGGCCAACTTACAGACAGTTTCCGCAAGAGTTTCTATCAGGCGGCTATCCGGTATATCATCTCAAAAGAGCCGACTTTGGAATTATTCAACGGCAAGATATTCAATGATATCATTGCTAAATACAAACAAATATCCGCCAAATTCGAAGAAACGACCCAAAGAGAATTATTTGCCCGGTTGGCCTCCAACATTCCGTCTTTCACTCACGAAGCCATCCAAAGTTCCGAAGTGGGTATCCTTCAGAAAGAATATCCGCAACAATGCACGTGGCATATCTATCCGCAAGCTGTTCGACCAGATTCCCACTTTGTTGTCGCGTATGTGCCCGTGTATGCTGATGAGTCCGCTTTCCGTAGCCCAATACATTGACGCAGATGCTGATAAATTCGATCTGATCGTCTTTGATGAAGCCTCACAAATGCCGACTTACGAAGCCGTAGGTGCTATTGCACGGGGCAAGAACGTAGTGATCGTAGGTGACCCGAAACAAATGCCTCCTACCAGCTTCTTCTCCGTCAACACCGTTGACGAGGACAATATAGAACTGGAAGACCTCGAGAGCATCCTCGATGATTGTCTCGCACTGTCTATTCCTTCCAAATATCTGTTATGGCACTACCGAAGCAAACATGAGAGCCTCATCGCTTTCAGTAACTCCGAATATTACGATAACAAACTGATGACTTTCCCGTCACCGGACAACATTGAATCGAAAGTGAGAATGGTCAACATCAACGGTTACTATGATAAAGGCAAGTCGCGCCAGAACCGAGCGGAAGCACAAGCAGTAGTGGACGAAATAGCAAGAAGATTAAGAAGTGAGGAACTAAGAAAGAAAAGTATCGGTGTAGTCACTTTCAGCATTGTCCAACAAGCATTGATAGAAGACTTGCTATCTGACCTTTTTATCTTTTACCCCGAACTGGAAACTCTTGCACTGGAATGTGACGAACCGTTGTTTATCAAGAACCTGGAGAATGTGCAGGGAGACGAGCGCGATGTCATTCTCTTTCTCTGTGGGCTATGGGCCGGATGCCGAAGGGCGCGTCAGCATGAATTTCGGACCACTGAACCGGAGGCGGAGAAAGGCGACTGAATGTAGCCGTTTCCCGTGCCCGGTATGAGATGATAATCTATCTCTACTTTAAGGTCGGATATGATCGACCTCAACCGGACTTCTTCTATTGGAGTGGCCGGACTGAAACGGTTTCTCGAATATGCGGAAAAAGGTACAAGGAACACCATCAACAGCGTGACAAGACAACTGTCGGAAACAACAGTCTCCATCGAAACGATCATAGCGGACAGACTACGCTCTTTAGGATATACCGTACATACGGACATCGGATGTTCTGGCTATAAAATTGATATTGGAATTGTGGATCCTCAAAACACATCCAATTATCAACTAGGTATCATCTGTGACGGAAAGAAACTACAAACGTACGAAGAACCGCACGTGACCGGAGATTGTGCAGAACAATGTATTGAAAGCACTCGGTTGGAACATCTGCCGCATTTGGACAATGGACTGGTGGGAGAAGCCGGACGAAGTAATAGCAACTATCCAAGAGGCAATCAGCAAAGGAACCTCCGTTTCCAAACAAGAAGAACCTCGGCAGGAAGAACCAACCTGGAAAGAAACACGCAGCGAAGAACCCATAAAAGGTGGGCAAATAAAAGAAGTAACACTAAACGAGGCACCGATAAAGGAAGTATCGCTAAAGACAACACCGGTTTTCGCAAAACCGGAAATAATCTCCGCCGATATTCCCCAACGAAAGTATAACAGCACGAAAGTGAACCCGAACAAATATTCTTCGAAAGATTTCTTCGCTACGGAGAACATCCCTATTCTTATCTTTCAAATCCGGAAACTCATAGAAAGCGAAGCACCCATCAGCAAATCATTACTCTGCAAAAAGGTTCTGGTCGAATGGGGAATCAGCCGGTTGGGACAACGGATAGAAGCGCATCTGGAAAAGATCTTCGACAGCCTTCACCTCTACCGTACCACATACGATGGTCTCGTCTTCTTCTGGAAAGATGAAGTACAATGCTGTCTCTATTCCGGTTACCGCCCCGAGTCCGATCGGGATGCAACAGATTTGCCACCCGAAGAGATAGCCAACGCAGTACGGCAACTATTGGCTGATTCTATCAGTCTTCCTTTGGCGGATTTGGTGAAAGCGTGCGCACAAGAATTCGGTTTCACACGTATGGGATCAAACATAGACACTGTCATGCAGAGAGGAATCAATAAAGCCATAAAAAAGAATTATGCCAAAATAGACAATGAAAAAGTAACGATTGCGGACTAATACCCTTTCTCCAAACATTTCAAAGCAATAGAATCGGATGCATAGGTATTGTCCGGTTCTATTGACCGCCAATAGCAAAGTTCTCCAATCAGCCGTTTCAGATAGACAGGATCACTCGAGAGCCGATCCGGCGCTGATGTTCCGCCAGACCTTTCGTCAGGATGAAATAAACATTCTTGCGAATCTCCCTCTTTTTGCTTTTAGGAATAGTCAGCTTCACACCGGAAGCGACAGACACCCCCGTAATAATCTTCCTACCATACTCATTCATAAAATGGGTCTTCTTATGATTCGGCTCGAATTTCTCATCACGGATAATCCGTTTGACTTGAGGGATGATCTGCTCTTTGGGAAACACATCTCCCGAAAAGGTCAGGTCATCGGCATAACGGGTATAAGTCACCCCGTATTCCGCAGCCAGTGCTGCGAGTTTCCTGTCCATCTCGTACCCCACAATATTACTTAACGCCGGACTTGTAGGCGCTCCCTGCGGCAAGTGCCTGTACAAGCAGCACAACACTCCCAGTACTTTAGACACATTTTCCGGATAACCAATCTTCTCAAATGTCTGCCTCACTCTCGGGCTCCGTATCGAGCCGAAGAAATCATGAATATCCATTTTCAACACATATCGCTTACCCAAATGAGGAGCAGCATTGTCCACCACAGACCGACCGCAGCGAAAACCGACGGCTGCCGGATGAACTATCGTCACCGATGATAAAATACGCGAATAAATAGTAGATTGGATAGCCTGCAAATCCTTGTCCGGAGCAGAAATCATACGATACCCTCCGCTTCTCTTTCTCATCCAAAACTCCTGATAATGCCCGGAAACATTGTTCAATATTTCTTCCAAGCGGTTCACTTCCACTCCTAACAGAGCAGCACACCAGATTACAGCCTCTTTTTCAAATCTCGGAGTATAGGGGGCCACCGGAGTAGTAACACCCATTGCATGACGAAGCCAGGATCCTCGCTCCCATTTTGTTTTATCAACCTTTTCTTCTTTACCACCGCCTGTTGCTTTCCACCTTTTATACCCTTCTTGTCTCCTGCTCGAGGAAATCATTTTATAAATCAAAAAGCCGGTGATAATAAGTATCGTTATTAGAATTTTGTTCATTGTGCATCTGTATAAAACTAAGGAGAAGAGGATGAGTTATTTACTAAAATAAATTTAGGTATGTATACCTAGAATTTATTTTCTAGGAAAATACCTGTGCTTATGAGGCGACTACACCTCTCTGTGCTAAATTCTGCCCTCATCCTCTCTTATACAAAGATAACTAAAATCTTTCGATAAAACAACCGGAACGCAGAAAACTATCGGTTAAACAACTCGAATGTAAACTTACAGCCTATCCCGCCCGAACTTCCAGTTCTCGCTGCTCACAAAAACTCCAAGATCAAAGATATGCGTGCCAATGCCGTATCCCACTTCCAGATAAGGTTGAAGATGTGGCATGGAGAGGGCGCTGACATAGATCCGTTCATTCTGTACATAACGAGTATACTTCATCAGATGTCGCAGGACAAGGAACGGAGCTTCATACGTGAAATGCCCCCTTACATAACGGCGGGAGGAGTTGTACCAACGTGAGTCAAGCACCTGAAATACTCCGCCGATTTCATCATTCCACCCTACGGGAAGATTGTGACGTGAGAAGTTGGCAAAGTCCACAAAATACAGTTCGTCCTGATTGGTGAATGCGCCGAATCCGAAGCGGTAATAGATATTACGCATCAGTCCCAACGGATTTGATGCTGAAGGTCAACTCTATCCTTTCATATTCACCCGTACTCTTGAACACATCCTTTAATACCCCGTTCGTAATCGACCGAGAAAGTCGGGTAGAAAGAACGGAGGTTTATCTTACGCTTTCCGTTCATGTAGTAATAAAGTCCCGGCGTCCATTCTACACGAATACGAGGGGCAAAACTGATATAGGTATTCTTGAACTTATCCATAAACTCGGGAGGGCGGCATCGGATAGTCACCGGTAATAACAAAGCGGGAACGCTCCACTGCAGTTCTCTTATGCGCCGAGAAACCCAGACTTATATCCAGCCCGTTAGTACTTCAACGGTATGACGGAAATTGAAATACAAGTCCTTAAAATAATCGAGGTGAATCAGGTCGAAATTAAAGATACTGTCCGGCATGGCTTTCAGTTCATCCAACACTTTACTGCTATAAATACGGTTACCGTTACCCACATTCAGCCGGAAGAATCCCCGCTTCTGAGGCCAATACTCAAAGTCGGCATTCAGTGACCAATAGAATTCCTTACGCGTAAGTTGTACCCGAGTCGAGGCACAATGCGGAGTAACTTATCCCCTCCTGAAAAGGCGGTTATACCGAAAGTCCTGTCGATAGGACAAACCATTGCTTCCACTATAACTGAATAAGAGCGGATTGATAAACGGAGAGAAATCGCACACTTCCGATATTGGACAAATTGAATTTATAATCTTCTATCATCAAATCACCCATCGTTCCCCAAAAGGCCTGGCTTTTCGTTTTCTTCTGACTAACCACAGTATCGCGTCTTAACTGGTAGTCCTGATACAGTTTCTTCTCATCGTCCGCCAACGGAATAGGACGAAGTATGGCAAAAGTCGAAGCGTCTGTTTTGTAGGCATTCGTATCGCACTGCAACGAGAAAGATTCTGACAGGTTATATTTCTTCTTTTCTTTCTTACGTGTTTTCTTCTCTTTCAGTTCGATCGACTTATAATCCAAAGAAGCCGTATAGGAGCCGTCAACCTTGTTTCCCAAAAACTTAAAGAGGGCCTCCACGTCATATCGAACCGGCAGAAACTCGTCTTTCTTGCCCACTTCTCCCATTTTAATCCAGCAAGTAAAGGTAATCAGTTCCGACCGTCCCGAGAAACGTATCTCCCGTACGCTCCACACATTACTGCTGACAATCATATAACCTCCTACCAACTGATCGCTTTTCGTTTTGGGGATAAAGCGTATCCGGTAGTCAAGGTTATTGGGGTCGCCCATTACACTATCTATCCGGTATTTATAAAATTTCTGTAACGTCACCCACTACACGCACTGGTTCCAGCCTCTGACGGACGGAACAGCCGAGAAACATGACGGCTTCATCGAATTCGGAGAAGGAACGGAAGTGATTGAACGTTTTTCCGGCAAACTGCTCATCCAGCAGGAACCGGATGCATCCTCTTTCCCCAACGGAGGTATCAGAAACACATTCGAAGCACGAGGATATACTGCTTGGGATGTTTCCTCACCTGCCTTTGTGGTAGATACCACACTTTGCATCCCCACTATCTTCATCTCTTATACCGGCGAAGCGCTCGACTACAAGACTCCATTGCTCAAAGCCTTGGCAGCCGTAGACAAAGCAGCGACAGACGTATGCCAGTTGTTCGACAAGAATATCACACGCGTTTATACCAATTTAGGCTGGGAACAAGAATATTTCCTCGTCGACTCGGCACTGTACAATGCCCGCCCGGACCTTTGTCTAACCGGACGTACCCTGATGGGACACTCTTCCGCCAAAGACCAGCAGCTGGAAGACCACTATTTCGGCTCTATCCCACCACGTGTCACAGCCTTTATGAAAGAACTTGAAATAGAATGTCACAAACTGGGTATTCCGGCAAAAACACGCCATAACGAGGTTGCACCCAACCAGTTTGAACTGGCTCCCATCTTTGAGAATGCCAACCTTGCCAACGATCACAACCAGCTTGTAATGGACCTGATGAAACGTATCGCACGCAAGCATCACTTCGCCGTACTGCTTCACGAAAAACCCTACAACGGCGTGAACGGCTCCGGCAAGCACAACAACTGGTCGCTTTGCACCGATACAGGCATCAATCTGTTTGCACCGGGCAAGAATCCGAAAGGAAATATGCTATTCCTTACTTTCCTGGTGAATGTACTGATGATGGTATACAAAAACCAGAACTTGCTGCGCGCCTCCATCATGAGTGCCGGAAACAGCCACCGTCTGGGAGCCAATGAAGCGCCTCCCGCCATTCTGTCCATCTTCCTGGGCAAACAGCTGTCTTCCATCCTCGACGAGATAGCCCGCCAGATAAGCAGCAGCAAGATGACATCGGAAGAAAAGACAACACTGAAATTAGGCATCGGACGTATTCCCGAAATATTACTGGATACCACCGACCGTAACCGTACTTCTCCATTCGCCTTCACCGGCAACCGCTTTGAGTTCCGTGCCGCAGGTTCATCTGCCAACTGCGCCGCCGCCATGATTGCCATCAATGCGGCTATGGCCAATCAGCTGAACGAGTTCAAAGTATCCATCGACAAACTGATGGAAGAAGGAGTCGGCAAGGATGAAGCCATCTTCCGCATTATGAAAGAGACCATCATCGCCTCCGAGCCTATCCGCTTTGAGGGTGACGGCTACTCCGAACAATGGAAGCAGGAAGCCGCCCGCCGTGGGCTGACCAACATCTGCCACGTTCCCGAAGCCTTGATGCACTACATGGATAACCAGTCCCGTTCCGTACTCATCGGCGAACGTATCTTCAACGATCATCGAAGAAGAAAAGCTGAAGAAAATAAGCAAGATTGGGTAAGAGACTCTCTGACCAATTGTTCCACCCTAAACAGTGAACATACATATAGAAAATATAATTGCAGACATAAGACGTGGCAACAAACAGGCTTTCAAAAAGCTATTTGATGACTACTATCCTATTCTTTGCGTGTTCTCATTTCACTATGTTGAAGATAAAGAAGTCTGCAAAGATATTGTTCAAGACGCATTGTTAGCTTATTGGGAACGAAAAGAAGACTTCAACGATATCCTGAAAGTAAAAAGCTTCCTTTATACTGTCACTCGAAATAAATGTTTGAATTACCTCAAACACGCACAACTAGATATTCCCTATTTTTCTGGACAGGAAGAGTTCGATAGTGGCTTCGAAGCTGCCATTATCGAACAGGAAACATTCCACATTGTTCGCAAAGCGGTAGAAGAATTACCTACTCAAATGCGGAATATCATCTTATATTCAATGAAAGGGTTAAAAAACCAATGAAATTGCTGACAAATTGCAAATCTCAGAAGGAACTGTCCATACGTTAAAGAAAATAGCTTATCGCAAACTCCGCGAAAGCCTAAAAGGAATTAATTACATCTTATGTCTTTTTCTATGCAAATAAAGTAACTTTTTGATTACCCCGTTTTTTTCATTGGATTGTTTTACTTATATAACCAATCGAAAAAATGATGGAATCATTTAAAGAAAAATTTAAGATTGCAAAAGTCTTAGCTTCTCTATTCACTCATTCGTCTACCCCCGAAGAGGAAAAGAACTATCGTGCATGGTTGGATGAAAACCCGGAACATCAAAAGATAGCCGACCGGATATTAAATCAGAGGACATATGAAGAACACTCACTGTTGATAAAGAGCTTTTCCTCACAAAAAGCATGGGAAAAGATTTATCCTCTGTTAAATGGAGAAAAAGCACCTAACCTTTTTTCTGTGGAAAAAGAAGTATGAGATATGCAGCCCTTATCTTACTACTCATGATACCGGCTTCCTATCCTATATATAAATGGATATCTGAAGAACCGATTAGCGAAATCAATCCCGGCACACATGGCGGAGAAGTTACATTAAGTAACGGCACTACATTCAAAATTCCGGAAGGAGCTTTACCAGAAGGGACAAGCAAGATGTTTATCATTGATTCCAAAGGTATCAATTATCAAATGCCTACCAATAAACCTCAAATAAAAGAAATCAAAAACACCCTGCAAACACTACATGGAATGGAATGTCACATAACCTTGTCAGATGGAACGAAAGTACATTTAAACGCAGAATCCCAATTGATATATCCTGTATGCTTCAGTAACGAACAACGTATTGTCCAAATCAAAGGAGAAGCATATTTCGATGTTGCTCCAGACAGTGAACATCCATTTATTGTCCAAACACCATATACCTCTATTCAAGTGACAGGAACAACTTTCAATGTCAGAGCCTATCCAGACGAGAATATTGAAAGCACTACACTTATTAATGGATCTATAAAAATTAAAAGTAAAAACGAAGATTTCAGAATTAACTCCCAACCAACATTTCATTTTTGACAAGAATTCCAAAAAGAAATACTGTAACCAATGTAAATACAGAATTATACACATCTTGGGAATCCGGTTCATTCATATTCAAAAATATCCCTCTTGAGAGTGTCATGTCATATCTTTCTAAATGGTATGGATTCAAATACACATTTGAAGATGATGCTGTCAAACAAGTAAAAATTGGAGCCTATCTTAATCGATATGCAAATATGAATCCGATTATTGACATGATAAAAGAACTGAACCTGGTAGATATAAAACAAAGAGAAGGCGTTCTGCATATCTCTTATAAATAATTACTAATACATTATAACTAACGCTTATGAAAAACGAGCGCATTCCTTATTCAGAGGGATATCGCGTACGAGCAGAAATATTATCAAGCTCTGCTTTTTATGCGTATTCTCTCTATCTTCACTTATGATTCAGGCACAAGACAACCAGAGAATATCGGTTGATCTTAGAGAAGAGACTTTAGAATCAGTACTCTGGTACCTGCAAAATCGAACAAAATTTATCTTTATGTATGCAACTGAAGATATCGCTAACATTACTGATATCAGTGTAAGAGCAAAAGACAAAACAATTACCGAAATTTTGGACGAATGCCTGGAAGGAACTAATCTCACTTACGAAATTTCAGGTAGTGCTATCGTTATCAAGAAAAGAAAAACTGACAAAATCACTATTAGCGGTTGGATACGTGACACAAGCGGTGAAGCACTTCCGGGAGCTACGGTCAGTGTTCGAGGATCAAAGCAAGGAGCTATTGCCGGATTGGACGGACACTACACCTTTAGCATTCCGGCACAGGAAGGACTAATATTGACCTATTCGTTCATCGGAATGGAAAAGAAAACGGTAAAATATACGGGTAAAGAGAACCATCAATGTCACTCTGAACAGCTCCTCCAGCACAGAAATAGACGAAGTAGTGGTAACCGGATACCAGAATATTCAACGTCGTGACATCGTTGGATCTATTACCAGCATCAAAGCAAAGGATATCATAATGCCTTCGTATACCACTATTGACCAAATGTTACAAGGACGTGTAGCAGGTATGATAGTGACCAATACCAGTAGCCGCGTAGGTACTGCTCCCAAGATTCAGATTCGTGGTACAAGTACGTTGCAAGGAAACCGTGACCCATTGTGGGTAGTAGACGGCATTATCCAGGAAGATTTTCAGGTAACATTAGACAGTGGCGACCTGATGACTAAAAATTTGCAAGACATTATCGGTAACCAGATTTCGTGGTTAAATCCCGCCGATATCGAAAATATCACCATCTTGAAAGATGCTTCCGCCACTGCCATCTATGGTTCGAAAGCCTCTAACGGTGTAATCGAAATCACCACCAAGAAAAATACTACTGACCGACTAACCGTAAACTACTCCGCCAACTTTAACATCGGACAACGTCCTAATTATGGGATGTTCAACTTCATGAACTCTCAAGAACGTGTCCGTTTCTCACAAGAAGCGTTTGATGCAGGGGTTAATTATATAGAAACACCTTATAAGGATCTTAACACCTATGAAGGTATATTACGGATGCTGCAGGAACATGATATTTCAGACATCGAATACAGAAAGCTTTATAACGATATGGAAACCCGTAATACAGACTGGTTCAAACGCCTGACACGTCGTTCGTTCAGCCATAATCACAATCTAAGTGTTTCCGGCGGAACAAACAAGTGTAAACACGAATAAAGGATTTGCGGGAGGAGTCAATCCTTTAGGATATGCCACTACCACTAACCGTTCAATAGACCCTGATGTCTATTATCAGATGAAAGCCTCCTATCCATATAATGAAGGAGTAAGATCGTTATCATACAATTTCATTAATGAACGGGAGAATAGCGGCTCAAAATCAGCATCCAGCTATCTGTCCGCCTCACTTGACTTAAAATGGAACATTCTAGACTGGCTGACTTATCAATTCACCGGAGGATATTCGGATAATAATAGTACAAACGAGGCATGGGAATCGGAACGGACATTTTACATTGCCGAGAATTATCGCGGATATGACTTTAACTCGGTTTCACCAGCCAGTAAAGAATTCAAAGCCGCCTTACTTCCTTTTGGTGGTGAATTGTTTACTAACAACACACATCAATACTCTTACAACATACAGAACAAGTTGCAATTCAGTAAGGCTTTTAATGATGAGAACCGATTGAATGCACTAGTAGGTATGGAATTGCGTTCTACTACCAACAAAGGAATCAACAATACGGTATGGGGATATGTTCCCGATAGAGGAGAAGTCATCACAAGCCCGACCACCTTACAAGCTTTCGAACCGATTACCGGTTCTCAAAACAGCGGTTGGGGCATTCTACAAAGAATATATGACGGTGGTTGGAGAAAAGTTAATACTACGGATAATTTCTTCTCTGTATTTGCCACACTGGCCTATTCATTCAAAAATCGCTATGTAATAAATGCCAATGTACGTAATGACGCATCCAACCGCTTCGGACAAGATACCAATCATCGTATTGACCCAACCTACTCATTTGGTTTCTCATGGAGGGCTTCAGAAGAAAGGTTTATGAGAAAATATGTGGGCTGGATAACTAACTTAAACTTCCGCGGCACTTATGGTATTCAGGGAAATGCACTCACACGTCTTAGCCCGGATCTAATTCTGAATCAAGGAACAGTAGCTGATCTATACAATAGATATCAATCTACTATTTCCCAGATTCCGAACCCGACTCTGTCTTGGGAACGTACCAAATCATGGAATTTCGGAATCGATCTGGAATTATTTAATCTGTTCAACATGAATCTGGAATATTACACAAGACGCTCTAATGCGATTGTCGAATTAGACCTGCCTTATGAATATGGAATTTCTTCTATGAAACGTAACGGAGGTATTATCCACAACAGAGGTATCGAATATACATTGACTTTTACTCCGATACAAAAACGTGACTATGCATTAAGTGTCAGCCTGAATGCATCTAAAAACTGGAACGAGGGCGGGCATACGGATATCGAAGTCAAGGCTAGTGATTTTCTGAACGGACGCTCGGATATCATACTCAAACAAGGTTATCCCCTTAGTAGTTTCTGGTCATACTCATTTGCCGGTCTGAATGGACAAACCGGAGAACCTCAATTCAACCTTCTGGATATTCCGGATGACCAACGAAGCCGATTGATAGACCCGACCACCTACCTGGTTTATTCAGGGCAAAGAGATCCCTATTTTACAGGTGGATTAAGTTTAAGTTTCCGGTATAAATCACTGACTCTGAACAGCAGTTTCTCACTCTTGCTTGGCAACAAAAAACGTCTGCCCTCGCCCTACTCGCAGTTTAGCAGTTCCTACTATATGCCAGACCCATATACGAATATAAACCGTGATTTGTTAAACCGTTGGAAAGAGCCGGGAGACGAAGCACATACTATCATACCTTCACTGCCTAAGGGCAATATGTCTCTCATACAATTACCTAATGGAGAGAGTACTTTCAAAATCCCGGTATGGGAGCAGTCTGATGCTATGGTTGTAAGTGGTTCATTCCTACGCTGCCGTAATATCGGTTTATCTTGGCAAATGAAACGCGAATGGTGCGAAAAGATATACATGAAGAACTTGTCACTCAACTTCAACATGGATAATATCTTCGTTATCGCCAGCAAACGTTTCAACGGGTTCGACCCGGAAATCAGCAATAGTGTACTTCCGCGCAATTACTCACTAGGTATTAACATTGGTTTCTAAAAAATAAAAGATGAAAAAAATTTATATATACAATTATAGGAATCGTTTTATTATCACTGTCCTCCTGCTCCGACTTTCTGGAACCGAAATCCCAAAGCGAATATGTTCCTAAAGACGCTAACGCCCTCAAGAGATGCTAATCGGCAGTGCTTACCCCCAACATAAGTCAGGCAACAATTTACTAGGTTTTTAAGTTTCCTCGATGATGATGTCCAGTTCCACAAAACCGGGTATGAGTTCGATTCCAACTCATTAGGATATGTAGAATCCAAGAAAGCAGTTTTCACATGGCAACCGGATATGTTCTTCATAATGGAAAAGAACAGTCCCGTTGTTTACAATATCTGGGAAGGTTACTATAAATTTATTTTAGGGGCAAATGCCGCACTTGATTATATTGGTGATGTAAACGGAACAGAAGCTGAAAAGAACTGTGTGATTGCCCAAGCTTTAGGTCTAAGAGCATTCTACTACTTCATGTTAGTCAATCACTTCGGTGCACCTTATAATTATGACAAGCAAGCAGCGGGAGTACCTCTTAAATTGACAAGTAACCTACTGCCCGAAGAAGATTTATTAATGACACGTAATAGTGTAGAAGAAGTTTATAACCAGATTATAGAAGATTTGAGCGAAGCGGAACGGTTGTTTCTCACTTTATCGAAAGATAAGCAATACGAACCGAACTATTTAATCAGCCTTCCTATGATACAATTATTGAAATCCCGTGTTTTCCTTTACATGGAAAATTGGAAGGATGCAGCGATATATGCCGACAAGGTAATCAATGAGTGGTCTTTCTCTTTAATCAATTTGAATAATCTGCCTTCTACGTCAACAGCAGAACCTTATTACAATTTCACGTCTTTGAAATCATCAGAAGTAATCTGGCTATATGGAAATGTATCTGATCTCACAGAATTTAATAACGAAACAGTATCTCGTGAAGAGGAAGACCCCGATTATCCCGGTTGGGGAATAAATATTACCTACTATCGGAAAGCCTTCACAGCTTCCGATGATCTGTTGGAAAGTTTTAAAGATGGAGACTTAAGAAAAGAAAAATACATAGCTAAAGAATATAACAGAATAAATAACAGTTTTTATCCGGACTATTACAGTTCTTTCGGGAAATACCAACTATCTGCAATGGGCGAGCCTAATGGTTCAGAGAATTTTGCACTCTCTTTTAGACTGAGTGAAGCATATCTGAATCTTGCAGAAGCTGCTGCCTACAATAACGAAGAAAGTAAGGCGCTTTCAGCTATGAGAACTTTATTGGAGAATCGATACGAACCAGAAAAGTTAGTTGTCCCTGCCGGATTGACCGGTGAGACGTTGAAAAACTTCATCAAGGCAGAAAGAAGAAAAGAACTCTGTTTTGAGGGACAACGCTGGTTCGACCTGAGACGCTACGGAATGCCTCAAATCACACACGAATGGGAAGGTAAAACATATACGCTAAAATCCAACGACCCTTCTTATACCATGCCGATTCCGGATGAAGTATTGATTAAAAATAAAAGACTGGAACAAAATCCTTTGGCTCCTAAACGAGAAAACTAATGCTAATAATTTCAGTAACTTAAAAAAGAAACAAATATGAGAAATATATATTTATTATGGGGACTCCTCACTTGCATAGCATTCACCTCATGCTATGAAGAAGATGCACTTACCCCCACAGAAGGAGGCATTGAATTACGTTTCAAAGTTCCCCAAGGAACGAATAGCTGGGATGATGACATCTCACAAATACAAAAAGATTTCGGCGTCTATCTGATTTATAAAGATCTGCAAGATGAAGATTTCAATCGTAGCTGGACAGGAGGTGCATCCACAAATTATAAAGGGGAAGGGTGTATCAACGATGAAATGGCGAAGTTCTATACGGAATTTATGAAGAAACATGTATTCTCCTACCTCAATAACGAAAAGTGTAAAAAGGTTACAAGCAAATTATTACCGTTATATTGGTATATGGCTTATAATGTGCATATAGCAACGGAAATAGATTTGGGAGCAGTCGTTATCAAACAAAATAATGCCATGCACGAAATCATTAATGGTCTGGATTACTGGAGCACCTGTTTATTCGGACCTCAGGCAGAAATGACCGACAAATATATTATGCCGGACGACCAAGTAACGTTCAGCCAACGTCGGAAAATGATTCTCGGTAATATCATAAAGGCTGCTGTAGAAAAAAGGCTAATTACCATTCCCGAAGAATTCAACCGTGGTTTGGATTACGTGACTCCTATATCATTCTATTTTTGGGAAACAGATAGTCCTGATTTTCACTTGAACAGGGGATTTCCAGGTACTGTAAATACAAATAAATTCACACTGAATGAAGAATATGACGGCAGCAACCCGACCCGGGAAGCAACATTTGCCGGATATGCCTTACTATCATTATATTATACGGAAGCCGAAAGTACCGAAAGATACAGTCAATTCCCGCTTATTATTGAGAAATTCGCTTTCGTACGCAAATACATGAAGGAGAATTATGGAATTGATTTGGAAGCCATAGCTAAAGGTCCGAATGACTGGGATATTCAGCCTCATCCAGAAATACCGGGTAACAACGATGAAGACGGTGGAGACGATGACGATCCCTGGCCAGGATTTGACTGGTAACTATTCTCCTGTGACGATTATTATTTAAATACAATTCTATGATATCAACAAAGAAACTTTTCATTTTATTTTTTTCGTCCTTCTTATGCGCCACGACAAGTTCGTGGTGCAAAGATGGACTACAAATTAAAGGCAAGTTAAGAATACTGAAACCAACCACTTTGCAAGTGAATGACCTGAACGGAACACTTATTCTTAGCTGTGAACTCCAACCCAATAAAGAGTTCGCCACAGAACAGAAGCTGATTCAACCCGATATCTACACATTGCGAATCGGAAAAACGGAAGAAAAAATATATTTCGAGAACCATGAAGTGAACATCATCGGCTACTATGATGAGACAAATCCCGAACAAAGTTCCCTGTCGTTTAAAGGTATCGACTCGTTTCTCACTCTGCAAGAATATTTACCCGCAGATAAAGACCCGGACACAGCAACTGTTTCTCTTCCAGCTAACGCGCAACTGTCACCTAATATGGTATCCGCGCTTGCTTATCTGGCCAATGTAAATGACTATTACTCTAATAAGAAATTATTGGATATGATTTCCGATGATGAGCGAAACTCTTTATCTGCCCGCTGGCTGGTAGAAAGAGTCAAAATCCTTTCCCACCAAATTATTGGTGCAGAATGTCCGGACTTTACTTTCACGAATGTCAATGATCAGAAGGTCAATTTAAAAGACTTCCGTGGAAAAATTGTCGTACTGGATTTCTGTGCTTCCTGGTGTGGTCCTTGCCGCAAAGAGATGCGCAGTATGCTGACAATATATAATGATCTGAAAGCTGACGATTTGGAGTTCATCAGCGTATCACTAGACGATAGCCAAGCTAAGTGGAAAAAGATGCTGGACGAAGAAAAACTTCCCTGGGTAATGCTGTGGGATAAAACAGGCTTTCCGAAAAGTAATGAAGCTCCAAGTGCTATCCAGACAGCTTATGGCTTTTATGCCATCCCTTTCCTTGTAGTCATTGACAAAGAAGGAAAACTAATAGCACGTAATGTCCGCGGAGAACAAGTACGTGAAGCCATATTAAAAGCTAGAAATTAATCTGACTATATAAATATCATAACTCATCCTACAATGAAAAAACTTATATCCCTTATCTTATGCTGCCTTATTTGTGGAATTACATCAGCTCAATTAATAAAACAAAAAGTTGAAAAACAAAAAAAACAATCCGAACTGGACTGGTTTAACTGTTCTTTCGACAAAGACAGTGTATATGGCGCTGAAGTTAACAAAGCCTATGAATATTTGAATGCTAACAAAAAGAAACTCAAGAAAAGGCCGATTGTCGCATTAATCGGAACCGGAATGGACGTGGAACACGAAGATCTGAGACAGGCTATATGGATCAATCCCAAAGAAAAATTAAATCAAAAAGATGATGATAGAAATGGTCTCATTGATGATATTAATGGTTGGAACTTCCTCGGGGGCAAAGATGCTCAAGTTGTGGAGTCTTTGACGAGAGAAGGAGAACGTGAATTCTTCCGCTTGAAAGATAAATATGCAGACTATATTTTTGATGGGAAAAAGTATTATAAAATTATTAATGGAACACGTCAGGAAGTAGCTGCACCGGAAAACATGGAAGAATATAACTATTATCGATATAAAGTAATGCCCGAATCCAGAATAGGAAGTACTTACAGTGGTCTGCAACTTGCTTATGTCATCGAAGAATACGTTGAAAAATTTAATAGAGACATGAAGCAGCGCTTCCCTGGAAAAGAATTAACCGTCGAGGAGTTTCAAAGTTGTTATGACCCTAAAGCGGAAAGGGACAGCCTCTCTGAAGTAGCCTTTGTATGTACAGCCTATTATTTCAGTTTATATAATACAGATAAATGGGAACCTGTATACCAAAATATGGGTAAGAAAAGTGTGGAAACAGCTAAAGCCTCTTACGAAGAAGCCTTAAGAAAATATGGTACGGACCAACGGAAAGAAATTACAGGTGACAACCCAATGGACATAAATGACAGCAATTATGGAAATAATATACTACTTACATCCGATGCAGCAACCAACATAATGAAGGCAGGAATTATAGCTGCTAAACGTGACAATAAAATAGGAAGCGATGGCATTGCCGATCAAGCAGAAATCATGACGCTACGTATCTGTACAAGAGAAGGGGAACCTTACCTGAAAGATATGGCATTAGCCATTCATTATGCAGTCAGCCACGGAGCAGATGTGATTGTATTGCCTGAACAGAATATGTTATACCCCGAGGAACAAAAACAATGGATAATCCATGAATTGAAAGAAGCGGAAAAGAAAGGAGCCATAGTGATAGTTCCCGCGTGGAATACATCTATCGATATGGACAAAGTAGAATTCTTCCCGAACCGGAAAATGAGTAAAGACAAAGAACTCACCAATCTTATGATAGTCGCCTCTTCTGATAAAAAAGGAAATCCGGTTATGGATACAAATTATGGAGCAAATACACTAGATATCTATGCTCCGGGAACAGATATATATTCTGCATACATGGGAGACACTTACCGAACAGGAACAGGAGAAGGACTAGCGGCCGCTACCGTAGCCGGAGTAGCCACACTCATAAAATCTTATTTTCCAAAGCTTACCGGCTCACAAATCCGTGATATTCTATTAAAAAGTGTAACCTCACGCAAAGGAGTAGAAGTAGAAAAAGGCATTCGAGTAGACGACAGACCTTCACAAGATTTATTCCTTTTTGATGATTTATGTATCTCCGGAGGTATTGTTAACGCCTATCAAGCTATTCTAGAAGCAGAAAAAATGAATTCGCAAAAGAAATGATATGAAAAGAGCAGAGATACTCACCGGTTTATGGCTGTTAATGTTTCTAATCTATGGAAAGGAATGTATGTCGCAAATCCAAAATAAGGTTTGCGACACTATTCCCTATGAATTGGTACACAACAAAATCATTATTCCTGTCACAATCAACGGCGTTAAAACGAAATATATCGTCGACACCGGTGGCAAAACCGGAACGATGTACGATATAGCCCTTGAAATGCAGGCAAACGCTGCAGGATATACACGCATTTCTGATGTGAACGGACAGGGACAAAACTATCAAGAAGCATATGTCTCCAATGTATCCATCGGCAATAGTTACCAAATCAAGCTATTAAAAACAATGGTGCTGCCCAAAGATCCTTTTTTCACTGATTTAGGAGTCGCCGGCATTCTCGGTGGAGACGCATTCTCACAATCTGTAGTAACATTCGACTCTCGCTATAGAATCATGGTCATCAACTATCCCTATCGCCCCGAGAAACTGAAACTAACAGACGGAGTTCCTCTTCTGGATGAAACGGAATATCACTCATTTGTCACTGTCAAGCAAGAAGAACAGACAATGAAAATATTGTTTGACACTGGTGCAGAAGGTTTTCTACTATATTCGATACAAGATTATAACAGGCTGGCTGATATATCCGATATAAAAGAAACAAATCATGCACATGGGATTGTATCTGCCGGATTAGCCGGACTGGGAAGTCCTGTAGAAATCAAAAAACTGAACATACCTTCTATTCGTATCATGGATAAGGAATTCACAAACATAGGCTGCACGACAAGCGTAATGAATGAAACAATCATAGGAGTAGACTTGCTGAAATATGGAAAAGTGATTATAGACTATATGCGTAAACGCTTCTTCTTCCTCCCATTCGAAAAAGGGAAAACTGATATGGGAGGTGCTCCCGTTCTTTGGAATGTGAGTATATTGCCACGCAACGAACGATTTGAAATCACAACGATATGGGATAGTATGAAAGACCAAGTATCTTTCGGTGATCAGGTAATCAATATCAACGGAACCTCATTAAGCAACTGTCCGATGAGCCAGATTGCTATAGAAGAGATAATGAACGCTATTCCCGGAGATACAGGATATATTATTATTAAAAAGGACAATCAGGAGAGAAAAATAGAAATCAAAAAAGAAAAGATAGACTTTAAAACAATATGAATTTGAGAAATATGATAATAAAAATACATATATGTTTGATTGCTTTTTGTTTTATTTCAGGCATAAAAGCACAAACACAGAACAGTATGACGGAAATCATTCCATTTAAAACAATCGATGGAAAAATTATCATAGAAGCCAATATAAATGGAGAAACAGCAAATTTTGTACTTGATTTAGCCGGACATAATGCATTACTTCCGGAAGCTGTCAACCAACTGAAAATCAACACGAAAAACGCCAGTAGTTTTGGAAGTTACCAGAATTTCAAATTCAAACAGGTTCCCGTAAAGAAAATCTATGAAATAGGAACCTTAACTATTGGTAATAATACATTCAGCAATAGTCTGCCAACATTCATATTAGAAGATGAACCTTATCTACGCAAACTGGGAGTAATGGGAGTATTGAATTCTGCAGTATTCCGAACTTCCGTCTTGACCATTGACATGCGACGAAAAAAGATCACTATCACTCAGCCGTACCGACCTTCGTACATGAAACTAAACTATAGAGAAAATTTTGAATTGATAACAGGTTTAGGTATAGTATGTTCGATATCGATTCAAGATAAAACAATTTTTCCTATTTTAGATACATGGAGCGACGGATTAATCAACCTCACTGAAAAAGACTTTAACGAGTGGAGCACACTTTATCCGAAGGGAACTCCGCAAAAAGTTTCAATCGGCTATAAAGAGACGGCACAAGAAGAAGAAAGCCTGACCTTACCGGAAACAATATTCGTGAAAACAAAGATAGACGATGCCTTTGCCGTGAGGAATCCATCTCTGAAACATTCTGTTTTAGGAAAGAAACTATTGGACTACGGCATTTTGTCCATTGATTATGTTCATCAGAAAATTTATTTCCAGCCGTTTGACATGGTTCCTATTCCCGAATCGGAAGCTAAAGTAACGGAAGTCAAAGCGGAAGACGGCAAGATGAATCCGATTACCCGCCAATTCTTTCTGGAACATATTTTTGATTACCGGACAGGAAATGATTTCGTTTATAATGGAGACAAACCTGTGGTTGTTGACTTTTGGGCAACTTGGTGCGGCCCTTGTATGAGACTGCTTCCGAAAATGGAAGAATTGGCTGAAAAGTATAAGGGAAAAGTCATGTTTTATAAAGTGAATGCGGATAAAGAGAAAGACTTGTGCAAACATTTCGGAGTACAGGCGCTGCCGACTCTTTTCTTTATTCCGGTAGGCGGCAAACCTATCGTCGAAGTCGGAGCTACTCCGGAGAAGTACGTGCAAATCATTGAGGAACAGCTTCTCAAATAATAGCAATGGAGAAAGAGGTATTGATGCCAGCCACCATTGCCTATGTATTCAGCTTCAAAACGGAAACAGGGTATTGACTTTTCCTTTTTTATTTTGTATATTTGCAGAAACAAATCAGAAACAACAGGTATGAAACATACAAAAATAAAGACATAAATCATCAGATTGCATACACGCAAGTGTACTGTAAGATCTAACAATGGGGTGAAGTCTGCAAGGATTTCGCCCCATTTTGTTTAAATTCTTCACCCATTTTTCAAGAGTTCAGCCAATAATCGTTTATAATAAACTTAAGACCCGTTTATAATAAACGTTCTCACTTTTTATTATAAACACAAGGTCTGTTCTTTAAACAACTTGTATAAGAAAGAGAAACAAGATTCATTCTTTTATACGCATAAAGCAATAGGCACAAATAATTTTGTACAAACAGAAATTACAAATTTGTCGTGTCAAATCTATTTATAACTTAACACACATTTTAGGATCATGAAGGAAAGT
>VOFB01001220.1_pt1 | contig 94158 bp, 96 predicted proteins | sample 5384141 | NCBI WGS metagenome assembly VOFB01 (sample SAMN12384721, study PRJNA508395) | human gut metagenome | isolation source: healthy gut A | host: Homo sapiens | reverse complement strand
TGTATTCCTACTAAAACTTTGTTATATTCTGCTAAAATACTGGATAGCATCAAGAGTGCTTCCAAATACGGCGTTTCTGCCGAATCTCCTTCGTTCGATTTATCCAAGATTATGAGCCGTAAAGATAAAACAGTAAAAATGTTGACGGGCGGTGTGAAGATGACTGTGAGTTCTTACGGAGTGACTATTATAGAAAAGGAAGCTCTGATAGAAGGAGAGAAAGAGGGGAAAATACAAATCACTTGTGACGGAGAAACCTATTCCGTGAAATATTTGCTGGTATGTACCGGCTCTGATACAGTGATTCCTCCTATACCGGGACTGTCAGAAATCAGTTATTGGACTTCCAAGGAGGCCTTGGAGATAAAGGAACTCCCTAAGACACTGGTCATTATTGGTGGCGGGGTGATCGGGATGGAGTTTGCTTCTTTCTTCAACAGTATGGGCGTGAAAGTACATGTTGTAGAAATGATGCCGGAGATTCTGGGAGCGATGGATAAGGAAACCAGTGGTATGCTTCGTGCCAAATATGCCAAACGGGGAGTCACTTTCTATTTGAATACGAAAGTGGTGGAAGTAAATCCTCATGGAGTTGTGATAGAAAAAGAAGGCAAGATGTCTGCTATTGAAGCGGAGAAGATCTTGCTTAGTGTAGGACGTAAGGCAAATCTATCCAAGGTGGGACTGGACAAGCTGAATATAGAACTGCATCGGAATGGAGTGAAAGTAGACGAACATCTGTTGACTTCGCATCCTCGTGTATATGCGTGTGGTGATATTACAGGCTACTCTTTATTGGCGCATACTGCTATCCGTGAAGCGGAAGTCGCCATCAATCATATTTTAGGAGTGGAAGACCGGATGAATTACGATTGTGTTCCGGGAGTCGTTTATACCAACCCTGAAGTGGCGGGAGTGGGAAAGACGGAAGAAGAACTGGTAAAATCAGGAATTCCTTACCGTATTTCGAAATTACCGATGGCTTATTCCGGACGCTTCGTTGCGGAGAATGAACAGGGAAACGGGCTCTGTAAGCTGATTCAGGATGAAGATGGGAAGATTATCGGTTGTCACATGTTGGGAAATCCGGCATCAGAACTTATTGTGATAGCAGGTATTGCTATTCAGAGAGGGTACACGGTGGAGGAATTCCAGAAGACTGTGTTTCCACATCCTACGGTTGGAGAGATCTATCACGAAATTATGTTTTAACTCTTATTCCGCTTGATCTATGATTCGATGTATCTATAGTCCGTTTACTGATATTTACTTTCACTTGGCAGCAGAAGAGTATCTGTTGAAGCAGGGAAATGAAGATATTTTCATGCTTTGGCAGGATACTCCTTCTGTGGTAATAGGTAAGCATCAGCGGTTGCGGTCGGAAGTCGATAAGAAATGGGCGGAACAGGAACGAGTACATATTGCCCGTCGTTTTTCGGGTGGGGGAGCGGTGTACCATGATTTGGGCAATATCAATCTGACTTTTATAGAAACGGCTCCCCGATTGCCGGAATTTGTTACGTACTTGCAACGGACATTGGATTTCCTGAACTCTATAGGCCTGATGGCAAAAGGAGGCGAACGACTGGGGATTTATCTGAATGGATTGAAAATATCAGGGAGTGCGCAATGCGTACATAAGAATCGGGTGTTGTATCATTGCACTTTATTGTATGATACGGATCTGACAGCATTGCATAAAGCTTTGAATCCGGAACTGATGGTTGATGATGAAACTTTATCGTCAGTATATGCCGTTCCTTCCGTTCGGAGTGAGGTAACCAATATTCGGAGTTATTTACCGGAGGGAACTGTAACTGATTTTAAAGAGAAGGCTTTTCAGTATTTCAGTAAGTCCCAATCTGTCAGTGCTTTTACCGGGAAGGAAATAGAGGCTGTTAATCAGCTCCGGGAAGGGAAATATATTCAGAAAGAGTGGATATATAGTCGTTGATGTCCGGGCTGGCTTTGTCAGCATCCGGTTAAAATTTACTTAACTTAAAACTTTCTATTTCAGCCCGTTGTTGTAATATATCAAGGTTGAATAATAAATTTACTGTCTATGTCAAAATTCGAAATAAAAATGCCTAAGTTGGGCGAGAGTATAACCGAAGGGACAATCGTCTCTTGGTCTGTAAAGGTAGGTGATATGATTCAGGAAGACGATGTGCTTTTTGAAGTGAATACTGCCAAAGTAAGTGCGGAGATCCCTTCTCCCGTAGCGGGAAAAGTGGTGGAGATTTTATATAAGGAGGGCGATACGGTTGCTGTAGGAACAGTAGTCGCTATAATTGATTTGGATGGAGAAGAATCTTCAGGAACGGAGCCGATAAATGTTTCTGAAACATCACCATCGTTAGCGGAAACTGCTAGGAACGAATCAGCGAATACTGCATCGAAACCTGTTGTTGTAGAGGAAGAACGTTGGTACTCTCCTGTTGTGATTCAGTTGGCGCGGGAAGCTAAAATTCCGAAAGAAGAGCTGGATGCTATACAAGGAACTGGTTATGAAGGGCGATTGAGTAAGAAAGATATAAAAGATTATATTGAAAAGAAGAAAAGAGGAGGTAGTGTTGAACCGAAGCCGGCATCTGTTGTTGCTGCTCCGGCCGCAAGCAAACCATCAGTTGCTGTTTCTTCTGAACAGGCAAGTCCGAAGGTTGCTCCTGTAGCAATGCCTGGAGTCGAAGTAAAAGAGATGGATCGTGTACGCAAGGTGATAGCCGACCACATGGTAATGTCTAAGAAAGTATCTCCTCACGTGACCAATGTAGTAGAAGTAGACGTTACCAAATTGGTACGTTGGCGTGATAAGAATAAAGATGCTTTCTTCCGTCGTGAGGGAGTGAAACTGACGTATATGCCTGTGATAACGGAAGCCGTGGCAAAAGCATTGGCTGCCTATCCACAGGTGAATGTATCGGTAGATGGATATAATATTCTTTTCAAGAAAGCATATCAATATCGGTATTGCTGTTTCTTTGAATGATGGAAATCTGATTGTTCCTGTGGTGCATGATGCCGATCATCTGAATCTGAACGGGTTGGCTGTTGCCATCGATTCTTTGGCCTTGAAAGCAAGGGATAACAAATTAATGCCGGAAGATATTGATGGGGGTACATTTACGATAACCAATTTTGGTACATTCAAGAGCCTGTTCGGTACGCCAATCATTAATCAGCCGCAAGTTGCTATCTTGGGAGTAGGGTATATTGAGAAGAAACCTGCTGTTGTAGAAACTCCGGAGGGTGATACGATTGCAATCCGGCATAAAATGTACTTGTCTTTGTCTTACGATCATCGGGTAGTAGACGGAATGTTGGGAGGTAACTTCCTGCATTTTATAGCCGACTATCTCGAAAATTGGAAAGGCTGATAACTGATTGTTTCATTCATTAAGAACTTCATTACTCATGAAAAAGAAATATGATATAAAGACTACAGATGTAGAAACCCTGAAAAAGTGGTATCATCTGATGACATTGGGGCGTGCCTTGGACGAAAAGGCACCGTCTTACCTGTTGCAATCTTTGGGTTGGTCTTATCATGCTCCCTATGCAGGGCATGATGGTATTCAACTTGCTGTCGGTCAGGTATTCACTCTCGGTGAAGATTTCCTGTTTCCATACTACCGGGATATGTTAACCGTGCTTTCCGCCGGAATGACCGCTGAAGAAGTTATCCTGAACGGTATTTCCAAAGCAACGGACCCAGGTAGCGGAGGACGTCACATGTCGAACCATTTCGCCAAACCGGAATGGCACATTGAAAACATCTCCTCTGCTACTGGTACACACGACCTTCATGCGGCAGGTGTGGCCAGAGCAATGGTATATTATGGACATAAAGGCGTAGCTATTACTTCTCACGGAGAGTCGGCTACTTCCGAAGGATTCGTTTATGAAGCTATCAATGGTGCCAGCCTCGAACGTCTTCCTGTGATTTTTGTAATACAAGATAATGGGTATGGTATTTCCGTACCCAAATCGGAACAGACTGCCAACCGTAAAGTAGCCGAGAACTTCTCGGGCTTCAAGAACCTGAAAATTATCTATTGTAACGGAAAGGATGTATTCGATTCGATGAATGCTATGACCGAAGCGCGAGAATATGCTATCAGTACCCGTAATCCGGTTATTGTGCAGGCGAATTGTGTCCGGATCGGTTCGCACTCCAATTCAGATAAGCACACCTTGTATCGGGATGAGAATGAATTGGAATATGTGAAAGATGCTGATCCCTTGCTGAAGTTTCGCCGGATGCTGTTGCGTTACAAGCGTCTCACCGAAGAAGAACTGCAACAAATAGAAACTGATGCAAAGAAAGAATTGTCTGCTGCCAACCGGAAGGCTTTGGCTGCTCCCGATCCCGATCCTAAAAGCATTTTCAATTATGTATTGCCGGAACCTTACGAACCGGAAAAATATAAAGATGGAACACATCGTGAGACAGAAGGAGAGAAGAAATTCTTTGTAACTGCTGTCAATGAAACGCTGAAAGCAGAGTTTCGCCATAATCCTAATACCTTCATCTGGGGGCAGGATGTTGCCAATCGGGATAAAGGGGGCGTGTTCAATGTAACCAAAGGAATGCAACAGGAATTCGGCGAAGCTCGTGTATTCAGTGCACCTATTGCCGAAGATTATATTGTCGGCACAGCAAATGGTATGAGTCGTTTTGATCCTAAAATCCGGGTAGTGATAGAAGGTGCGGAGTTTGCCGACTATTTCTGGCCTGCCGTAGAACAATATGTGGAATGTACCCATGAGTATTGGCGCAGTAACGGACAGTTCGTTCCTAATGTAACTTTGCGTCTGGCTTCCGGTGGCTATATCGGTGGTGGACTCTATCACTCGCAAAATCTGGAGGGCGCTTTGGCTACTTTGCCCGGAGCGCGGATTGTTTGTCCATCCTTTGCTGATGATGCTGCCGGACTGCTCCGTACAAGTATACGTTCTCGTGGTTTTACACTGTTTATTGAACCGAAAGCATTGTATAAAGAGATGTTCCGCTATCTCGATGGACCGGTGCAGCGTGTCGGTTCTACTTTTACTCCTGTCGGTTTTAATCCGATTTTGGAAAAGGAAATTCTGCCGGATGAGGCCAAGATATACGAGGCTGCCCGGAGATTATTGGAATATTAAATAGTGTGGATTATGAAAAAGATAGGTTTATTTTATGCTACCAAAGCCGAAAGAACGAGTTGGGTGGCAGAGAAAATACAGAAAGAGTTTGGTGAAGACAAGATAGAAGTGGTGCCTATCGAGCAGGCTTGGCAAAATGATTTTGCTGCTTATGACTGCTTCATTGTGGGTGCTTCCACTTGGTTTGACGGGGAACTTCCTACTTATTGGGACGAACTGTTGCCGGAGCTCCGGACAATGAAATTAAAAGGTAAGAAGGTGGCTATCTTCGGTTTGGGAGATCAGATACGCTATCCAGAGAATTTTGCAGATGGAATCGGTCTGCTGGCAGAAGTCTTTGAAGGGGATGGGGCTACTTTGGTCGGTTTTACTTCTTCCGAAGGTTACACTTTCGAACGTTCAAAAGGCTTGCGTGGCGAGCAGTGGTGCGGGTTGGTTGTCGATTTGGATAATCAGTCCGAGCAGGCGGAAAAGAAAATCAAAGCATGGTGCCAACAGGTAAAGAAAGAGTTTGCGTAACAGTTTTGTTTCTCTTTATAAGATAGTGACGCTATCCGATACAAATAGTGACGGTATATGCTATGGATAGCGTCACTATCCCGCACGTATACCGTCACTATTTTTTCTGTATCAATCAGGAGTCTTCCGCCGACTCTTATCCTTTATAAACAAACTTCACCTCTGCCCAGCGATTCTTCTCTTTATAATGAACGAAAGTCAATCCGTTCTTTTCCGCTTCTTCGCGGATGGCGGCAATATCGTCTACATAAAATCCACTCATATAGAGTTCGGAATCCGTATGCATGCAGGCAACATATTGCTTCATATCATTCAGTAATATATTCCGGTTGATGTTGGCGATGATAACGTCGAAAGGTCCTTTTCCTGTAAGCGACGAGGCATCTCCTTGTGAAACGGCAATATTGTCTACGTGGTTCAATTCGATGTTTTCAAGTGAGTTACGAACGCACCATTCATCAATATCGATGGCAGTACAGGGGCGTGCGCCCCGCATACGTGCGAGGATGGCAAGAATCGAAGTTCCGCAGCCCATATCGAGCAGAGATTTATCTTTCAGTTCACTGTCCAACAATTCTTCAATAATGAGGCTGGTAGTCTCGTGATGTCCTGTTCCGAAGGCCATTTGAGGATTGATGACAATGTCATATTCCGCTTTGGGAACATCTTGGTGGAAAGTGCTGTGAATCACACATCGGTTTCCGATAATGATGGGTTGAAAGAAATTCTTTTCCCATTCTTCATTCCAGTCCTTATCTTCTGCTTCGGTGTATGTATAAGTAATATCCGTATCGGGTAGGGGGAACTCGGTGATGGCAATCTTGATGGCGTTTTCATCACAGATTGTCTGTTGGATATATGCGGTCAGTCCGCCTTCACACTCAACAAAACTTTCAAACCCGACTTCACCCAGTACGGCAGCTAGTACGTCAGTGACGATTTCTGTGCAAGGGTGGGTGCGGAATGTGAACTCAAAATACTTCATAGTTGTTTTTAATTTGGTGAATAATTTGCAAAGATAGTCAGAAATAGGGATTTCCCTATTATCCTTTGGGGAAAATCTCCCTCGGACGAAAAATCTCTTCCTTATCTTTGTAACATGAATAAGTTTAAGTAATTACATAAACCGAGATGATATGAAAAAGATTGTTTATTTCTTGCTATTTGCCTTGTGCCTCCCGATAGGCTTGATGGCACAAAGCGTTGATGACGACCTTTACTTCATTCCTTCAAAAGACAAACAGGAGAAGAAAGAAACTCCGGTTAAGAAGGAAACGAAGAAACAGGTGACCAACATCTATACTTCACCGGGTACTACAGTAGTGGTTCAGGACCGTAAGGGAAGAACACGGGATGTGGATGAATATAACCGCCGTTACGATGCACGTGATAATGAATTCGTAATGGATAATGATACCTTATATATAAAAGAAAAATCTAATCCGGATTTGGACGGAGAATGGGTGACAGGCGAATTCAATGGTACGGAAGACGACTATGAATACGCTGAACGTATCATCCGTTTCCGCAACCCGCGTTATGCGGTGAGCATCAGTAGCCCGTATTATTGGGATGTCGTTTACGGTCTGAATTCATGGGACTGGAACGTTTATACTGACGGAATGTATGCGTATGCTTTCCCGACATTCAGTAATCCACTTTGGTGGGATTGGCGTTATGGCTCTTACGGCTGGGGATGGAACTATGGCTGGGGATGGAATCGTCCTTACTACGCTTGGGGATATTCTCCGGGTTATTGGGGCGGCTGGTATGGCGGCTACTGGGGTGGCTGGTATGGCGGCGGTTATTGGGGACATCACCACCACTGGCACGGTGGTCCTAGCTGGGGCTGGGGCGGAGGTGGAAGACCTTATTATGCCGGACGTAGTGTGATAAATGGAAATAACCGTTCCTATTATTCAGGTTCGAGAAATTATAATTCTACTTCTTATAGAAGAGGAACAGGTTCATCAACTACACGGCCTACTAATTCTTCAGTTGGACAAAGTGTTCGTCGTTCCGGTACCACTACAGGTGCAAATAGCAGAGTAGTAGGAACACGTGATTATACTCGTAGCAGTAGTAATGGTTCTGTTCGTTCGGGAAGTTCATATTCTCGTAGGAATACGGAAACATACACACGCCCAAGCAGTACACGTAGTTCCGGTACTAGCACACGTAATTCTGGTTCTTCCTATACTAGAAGTAACAGTTCAACGGGAAATTCCAGAACAAGTACTAGTCGCAGTAGCGGTAGTAGCTACTCACGCGGAAGTTCAACTTCTACATCACGAAGCTATACACCTGATAGATCATCATCCCGCTCTTCCAATTCAGGTAGCTATTCAAGAAGTAGTGGAAGTAGCTACTCATCAGGTAGCAGTGGTAGTTATTCTCGCAGTTCTGGTAGCAGTGGCAGTTCTTCACGTAGTAGTGGCGGTGGTGGCTCTTCACGTAGTTCTGGCGGTAGCTATAGAAGATAATTTATAATTTCAAAAGAGATTGATTATGAAAAGTAATAGAATATTAGCGATTTGTATTCTTTTGATAGGTGTAGGATTTCTAAATGCTCAAACAACTATCTATGATGCAAACCGATGGATGGGAAGTGATTTAAATGGAACTGCTCGTTTTGTAGGTATGGGTGGTGCTATGGGAGCCTTGGGTGGAGATATTACTACTATGGGAACCAATCCTGCCGGTATCGGAATTTATCGCAGCAATGATTTTATGGTGTCATTTGGTTTTGATAATACAGGAACAAAAGCTAATGGAGCGAGTCTTGACAAGTTTCATGGTTCATTCGATAATGCCGGATTTGTGTTCTCTACAAAAATAGGGAATACAACAGCGTTGAGATTTGCCAACTTTGGTTTCAATTATCGCAAAATGAAGTCATTCAATAGAAGTATGCTGATGAGTGGAGTATTCAATACCTCTCAAACAGTGCAGATGGCAAATATGGTGAACTTTGATTCATACGGAGGTTTTGATCCATTTACAGAAGCAGCTTTGAGGAGCGATGATGCTTTCCAAAATCCGGAATTGCCTTGGTTGGGTATTATGGGATATAATGCTCATTTAGTGAATCCTGTTTACGGGGAAGTTGATCCTGATAATCCAGATGCAGAACCTCCTTTTGAGGGATATGAACCCTATTTTCGAGCAGGAGATGCTGTGAGTCAGTCTTATCGTTCGAAAGAAAGTGGAGGTATTCATTCTTTTGATTTGAATGGTGCATTGAATTTTTATGATCGTTTTTATGTTGGAGCTACGTTAGGACTTTATAGTGTGAACTATGATAGAACCAGCGAATATAATGAAGACTTTACAGATAAGGATGGAAATGGCCATGGAGGATATACCTTAGGAAATGACTTTTGGGTAGATGGTAGTGGGGTTGATTTTAAACTAGGTTTTATTCTTCGTCCTTTTGAGTCATCCTCATTCCGTATTGGTGCAGCTGTACATACTCCGACTTTTTTTAGTTTGAAGGAGCGGAATACTGCTTATCTTCGTTTCGACTTGAGTGAAGAGTTAAATGATATTACTAGACCTTATGATGCTCGTGGAAATGATACTGAAGGAGAATATGAATATAAATTAGTTACTCCGTGGAAATTCAATGCAAGTATGGGATATACTATCGGTTCTTCCGTCGCATTGGGAGTTGAGTATGAATATTCAGACCGTACTAAAGCTAAAATGAAAGATCCGGACGGATATGAATTAGGTCAGACGGAAGACATTAAAGCGATGATGAAGCCTGTTCATACACTTCGTGTTGGAGCTGAATTTAAGCTAGCACCGGAATTTTCATTCCGTTTGGGATATAATCATATAACTGCTCCTTTGAAATCAGACGCTTTTAAGTATCTTCCTGTAAACTCAATGCGTACTGATACGGAGTTCTCTAATCCGGGTGCTACTAATAATTATACATTCGGTTGTGGTTATCGTGGTGAAAGTTTCTATGTGGATATGGCATATTTGTATAACACTTATAAAGAAACATTCTATGCTTTTGATAGTTTAGAATTACCAGGAACAAAGGTAACCAATAATAATCATAAGGTGGTTCTTACCGTAGGTATGCGCTTCTAATCTAATAAAGAGACAGTTTTCAATTTCAATAATAACTTTTGTGTGTAAAAAATCCCTGGAATGCTGAGTGTCTACAGCGGTTCCGGGGATTTTTATTAGTATCACTTTTATTCTTTTGTTTTATCTGCGTAACGGAGTCCGTTCATCAATAATTCCGCGGCCTCCGTAAAGTCTCATCGTAACAGGACTTCCGGCTTCTATGGTAATATCCTGATCTGCGATGATAGGTTCTTCCTTATCGTCTACAATTACAGAACCAATCTTCTCACCAGCCTTGATTATCTGTGGAATCAAGTTAGTCAGGATACCTTCGGAAATTTTCCGGATACTGATATATTCCGGGGTTGCATTCTTGTCAGCTTCGATTTTACCGTTGAAAAGATCCTGCACACCTTTGTTCTTCAAGAAAAGTTTAACGATTGCTTTACCTTCGTACGGGTTGCCTTTTTCATCAAGTAGAATAACGGGCGCAGTCATTCGCTTGAATGTAAGGGCTACATTGCTAGAACCTTTGCTGGCTTGGGCTGTGCCAAACAAATATTCTAAACCGCCTTTGATGTCACGGTAGCGACTAAAGAGGGATCTAGTCGTTACATCACCGGACAATTCGGGATAATGAGCATAGAAAGTTACAGCTTCCGAATCTGTAGCTGTCTCGCTCCAATTTTGGTTATCTACTCCCAAAGTAAAAGGCTGATATTCCTGCTCGGAAACGGACATTGAAATGACGTCTCCAGCTGAAAAACTACTTTTTAAAGGGAGTGACAGGTTACTGCTGCTACGAGTAACAGCGTCAGTGATACTTTCATTGTCGACAGTAGTAAGAAAGTTGATACCTTCTTTACTGGGATCTTGCAGTTCTTCTTGCTGTTGACAACTGAACAGGCATACTGATGCCATAACAAATAAAAGGCTTTTTCTTTTCATTTGAGGGGTAATTAATAGGTTAATAATAGTGAGAGGTTTTTTAATATTCTACTCTGTCTTCTTTGGCCGCCCAGGCTTTGAAGGCAGTAAGGGCTTCATTATGCAATAAGATTTCGGAAGGAAGCTTTCTGTCTTCAGGCTTCAGTTCCAGTTCGTCATAGATAAAAGAGTCGTCGAAGCCAATATTCTTGGCATCGGTCTTATTGTTTCCATAGTACATTTTATCCAATCGCGCCCAGTAAATCGCACCCAGACACATCGGGCAAGGTTCGCATGAAGTATAGATTTCGTATCCGCTGAGGTTAAAAGTACCGAGTTTGGCAGCTGCGGCACGTATCGCACTCACTTCGGCATGAGCAGTTGGGTCACAAGATGCCGTAACACGATTTACTCCTGTTGCAACTATTTCCCCCTCTTTCGTGGCAATCACAGCACCGAAAGGGCCTCCACCATTTTCAACATTTTCTTTGGAGAGCTCGATTGCTTTCCGCATTAAGTCTTCTCTAGTCATGGCACAAAAAATATATTGTTAGTTTCATTTTCCCTTTGCTTCTTTTTACAAAGATAGAAAAAACTAACAATATACAATGGAATATTCCTATTAATTTTTTAACAGTATCAGTAAACTTCGCAAGAAAATGATACTTTTTTTTGCTTTTTTTCGGGTTATAGTTTACCTAATATCTTGTCCATTACCCAGTTAGTGAGCGTTGCACTTTCTCCGTCGCAGGAGCAAACGGACTTACCTAACAAGTGATCGACCACTGCCTGAATAAGAGGTTGTTGCACATGTTCCGGGTTACCGATACAGATTTCTTCCCGTCCTTTTTCGGTATGTAAGCCGATAGGCTCATAAGTAAAGACAGAGAAACAAATCATTCCCTTGTCTCCGATCATTTCAATACGGTCTTCGCGTGCGGAGTCGTGGGCTACGAAACACCAGGAACCACTACCTACCAATCCGCTATCAAATTGGAAACAGGCGCTTAATGTATCTTCAGCAGGATAAAGTCCACCTCGATTGCTCTTATAACCGCTTGCTTCGAGGATACAACCGAACATATCCTGCAACAAATCAATTTGATGCGGAGCAAGGTCGTAGAAGTAGCCACCTCCGGCAATGTCAGCCTGCACACGCCAGGGAAGGTTGTCACGATTGTAATCCAGATCGCGTGGCGGCTGGGCAAAACGAATTTGCACATTGATAATATTACCGATAGTACCGTTCTCTACCAGTTCCTTTACTTTCTGGAAATAGGGGAGATAACGGCGATAGTAAGCAACGAAACAGGGAACTCCCGTTTCATTGGATATGCGGTTGATGCGCGTACATTCTTCGTACGTCACAGCCATTGGTTTCTCAATATAGGCAGGTTTGCCTGCCTTCATGGACATGATGGCGTATGTAGCATGTGAAGAAGGAGGAGTGGCAATGTAGATGGCATTTACTTCCGGATCATCGATCAGTTCTTGTGCATCGTCATACCATTTTTTGATTCCTCTCTCTTTGGCATACGCTTTCGCTTTCGCACCGTCACGACTCATCACGGCTACGACTTCCGAATGTTCTACTTTCTGGAAAGCGGGACCGCTTTTGGTCTTGGTTACTTCTCCACAACCAATGAAGCCCCATTTGATAATCTTTTCACTCATAATATATACCTATTGTGTCTGCTTTAACAAACCCCAAAGATAAAGCTATTTTTTGTCAAGAGCAACTTTATTGATTATTAACTTGGCAGAGACAGTGGGAAAACAGACATTACGTTTTATTTCAATAGAGGCTCTGTTTTACCTGAACAGACGGTCTGTTAGGAGAGAACAGAGCCTCTAAAAGATGGCAACGCACACTCTAATTCCGGTAAGAAGCAAGGTGAAGATCGCTATGCACCGGGTTAAAGGAGAATGAACACCGGGCAAAACTGAAAGGAAAGCCGGGGTGGGGGAACTTTCCTCTCTATGAATATGATTTTTTCTTTGATATATAAAAAGAAAGAGGTTGTGCCAACGTTTTGACACAACCTCTTTACGTGCAGTTTAATTGAAACTACTTTATCATTAACTCTGTAAAGATACGACATTCGGAATCGAAAGTCAAGTCTTTGAGAGTTTATTTACTTTCCTCTTTCAGGAAAAGAAGATTAAAAAGATCTTTCGGATTGCTTTTCCGGAACTGCTGATATGCCTTTAAATAATCGGTACGAGTGGAATCTAGCAGATACAGTCGATACAGGTCTTTACATAATTCCTGTTGTTTACCGTTCCATTCGCTGATTTGCTTGTAAGGCCATTCTTTGACTCCTTTGCCGAGATATGGCTTCAGAAAATCGGCAGCTTTGTAAATGCTTCGTCCGTCAGCAGAACTGACAGAAAGAACAGGTACATGGGCTTTTTCTCCCATAGTCGCAATATCTATCAGATGTTGCAGATTAAATTCTGAATATCCGAAAGCCAATGTCCGGCGTAATTCTTCGGGCTGTTTGCCGTCCGGTTCAATCTGTTTGAATACCCGCTTCTTGGGAACTTCCCGAAGTATCCGTTCGGCTACTTTATGATTGCCTGTATAGAGTGCAAATGCAATGGCTTGTGCATCATAAGCAGTACTATGATTGTTGGGGCGGCTGGCTTCTTCTTTTCCTTGTTCACTAGTCAGAATCCAGTCCAGTAATTGCCCGAACCATTTTTTTAGCTGCTCTGAATCTTTCGAGGTGAACGAACGGGATTTTTCAAGAAGCTGAACGGCATCCAGCATTTCCACTAACGAATAAGTATCTATCACACCATAGCAACGGCCAAGATCATTATTATGTCCGGGCGCAACCTGCGCATATTTCAGATGTGGGTTCATGCAGGTTTTCTTATCCAGAAACCAGACACGAATCTGTTTGGTTGCTTTCAGTGCATACTGTTCTTTGCCACTGAAATACCACGCAAGTGCGAGTGTCGTGACATTATTTGCCATCTCTCCCAAGCGGTTACGGTCCAGTTTATCCAGTTCCGGATTGGATACACCATCGCGGCTGATATAAGGTTTACCGTCCGGCTTGGTCGGGTCCGGCCAGAAATAGCGTGCCTGGCTCAAGTAGTCGTGTTTGTCTCCGCTTGGTGGCGTTTTATCTTTCATCATAACAGAAAGATAGTGGGCGTTCAAAGCCTTGTCTGCCTGCTTTAGTAAGTTCAGATAAGTGGCGTTGTATGCGGGTTGATTGAGAGACTTTTTCACTTGTTCCAGATGTTCCGCATTCCAGATGCTCTGGGCGCAAACAGTCATTGCAACAATGCTGAAAGCCAGTGACAAACGGATTCTCTTGGAGTAGTTCGCTCGTAGATTCATGGGATAATATAACTTTTTGGGTACTCGTTTTATTGTATTGTCTATTTCTCGTAATATACATTCATAATGATGGTGTTCAGTTTTCTGTCTGTTTGAATATTCAGCTGTTTCACCCAAATCAATCCGAATTTCTCCTTATGATAGAAGTAATACACTTCTCCTGCTGCAACAGTCGGAGTATTTGTTTTGATATCAGACGCTTTCACATCTCCGATGTCATCCCGGATATTGGTGATTTCACCGTTTGTCACTTTGGTAATCAGTGCGTCATCTGTGACTTTCTTGAATGGAGTTGTCTGTGTGGATTCTTTCCAGATGGCATAATCATTCAGATTCAAAGCTGTACCATTGCAAAACTGACTGTTCAGAAGATTGGTTCCGATATTGGCCGGGTTCAACAGACGCGCTGTGGGTGCACCGCTAGTATTATCCATTGCGAAAGTAACCCATTCTTTATGTTCGACTACATCGCATGGAGTCATCGTCCGTCCATTCGTAACATCAAAGAAAGCATTCTCCGTTCCATGACTTCCCAGTTCGATATCCTCCCAAAGGACGTATGGCAGGGTAGGTGTCGGTTTCACAGTTACGCTTCCCGATACGGCTAGTTCCTGATTATCTCCCAACACGTTGTCATACACTAATACTACGTTGTCGATTACTAAATTTTCGGTAATGTCTTCGGGAGCATTGAAAGAAAGGCTGGTAGCGGTAGCTGTAAACTCGTAAGATTGACCGTTTACGATTAGTTTCTTGATAATATTCAGGTTGGTTCCGGCCAGCGTAATAATGGCTCCTGTGCCCACTTCTCCTTCCAGAACAGTGGTGACAGTAGGAATAACCGGTGGCACGATTACTTCAAAATCATTAGATACATTCACGGTATTGGTGGTATACGTAACGCTCAACTGGACTTTTTTAGTTACATCGAAAGTTGAGGGTACGGTTACCATAAGTGAAGTATGCGAACGGTCCGGATTGGGATCGAAAGATACCACTTGATCTCCGAAGTTTACCTTAGTAATCAGGTGCATATTCTTTCCTGTAAGTGTGATCTTATCTCCGATAGTAGCAGAACTTACATCAGTGGTGACACCCGGCACTACCACTTCGAATGCATCACTCAAAGTCAGTTTGTGTACCGAATTGTAAGTGGCAACGACAGAGATATGCTGTGTCACTTCAAAATTATCGGGCACCGCCACTATCAGCGTGGTTTGTGAACGGTTGGATGGCTCGGTGGTGATGTTGACCACCTGATTGTCAAAAGCCACTTTAGAGATCAGATGCATATTCTGCCCGGTAAAGGTAACCTCGTCACCGATTGCTACGGAATAATCCGTAGCCAGTGGATTGACAGACGTTTCCGGAATTATAATTTCATTGTCACGGGTACATCCGTACAACAAACCTATCAGACAGAACAAGACTGCCGATAATGCGGTAAATTTATATTGTCTTTTCATTGTCTTTCGTCTTTTTTAGTAACGTTGATAATACAGGTCGAAAGTAATCGTTGCATTGGCATCATTCGTCGCCTTAACAGCGTCAAAATCTACATTGACAGAACGGATAATCATGATACCGAATTTATTCTTCTTCAGATTCTTGAACACAACGACACTGCCTGCCTTGTATATATTCGATGCTTCTTTATCCTCTGCTTCCGTTTTCTGACGGCTGCGTACCGAGTTGGAACCTTCCGCATCCATATCAATATTGAATAATGCTTTGGTAATCTCGTCGGTAGGAGATATTTCTTCGATGTTTCCTTCTTTAATGTTTCTAATCAGTTCGCCATATCCTTTGCTTTCCTGAAGTACAAGAAGTTTGGTGACAGTAGAAGTAAACTCACCAAAGTTTTCGTTGACTTCGGCTTCGGTAGAAGAACTTTTCAATGGAGGCAATGGAGTACCGTTACACCAGTAGTTTCTCAAATTAGCTTTTATGTTCTGCGGACCGTTCAATGCAAAGTCATTATTACTGTTGTGTACCGCTGCAAAATCAATCAGGGCACGGGAATCCACATCTTTCAGGATACAAGTGGTGGAAACCTGTCCGGTAGTTCCGTTAATCATATTACCGAAATCTTCATTGCGGTGTGCGCCCATCTTCAGATTCGGATAGCTGAATACTCTCGGAATAAATACATAACAGTCATTCCGTAGTGTCAGACTGCCTGTTCCCTCATAATATTTGGCCAGAACATCCACAGTAGCACTCTCCGGCAATTCCGGAACACGGAATACAATGCTGTTGGCAGTCTTCTCAACGAAGTTAGTCACTTTCACTTCATCCCCGAAATGGATGCTTTCAATCAAATTCAGGAAAGTTCCGTTGAGGGTAATCAGACTTCCCTCGGTCACCCGTTCTGCCATTGCGTCAATGGTCGGAATATCTTTGATGATCTCAAAAGCAGGACCCTCCGGTTGAGTGAACTGCTCTCCTGTAGAGTCAAGATAATAGAGGGAGATAGGAGCGGCATCCGTGATGACGAAAGGAATGGTTGCTACAATTTCTCTTTCGGACTGATAGGAGATAGAAGCCTCTTTATCACCGAAACAAACTTTGGACACGATGTCCAGATTCTCACCCTGTATTTCAATCTGATCTCCCACGTGCGCTCCGGCAGGAACATTCTTCACTTGGGGAACCGGATATACAATCGTAAATGACTGCTCGCTTTCCGTCTTTTTTTCTTTCGTACTAAGAACGATTTTCCCGTTTCCGGCATTGGCGGGAACTACAATAACAATCTCCTGTTGAGAGAGCTTATAGCGTATCGTAGCTTCTACGCCACCAATCGTTGCCTTTTGTATATCGCGCAGGAATTCTCCTTTGATAGTGATTTCCTGTCCGAACTTACCGCTTGTCGGGGTGAACTCTATAATTTGAGGATCACCCTGCTCGATGACATCAGTCGATTCTTTTTCGTTGCAGCCTGCCAGCGCAGTGAGAACGAAGAAGATGAATAGGTTATAGAATTTATTTTTCATGATTCAGTGTCGTTTAGTATTAATAGTTAGGGTTCTGTGTGATGACGCCCGGATTATTGTCGATTACGCTTTGTGGAATCGGAAGTATCAACTGATAATCCTTTAACTTGTTGATCTGTTGGGTGTAGCCTGCATAGAAATCCCATTCGGTTTCCTGAATATGCTTGTTGATTACCTCTATGGCCTTGCCCCAACGCAAGAGGTCGAACCAGCGTTGATTTTCGAAAGCCAGTTCCAGACGACGTTCTTTCTCAAGATAGGTGCGGAATACGTTACGGGTAGTCACTGCATCACTCTCGATTTTGCTTAGTCCGGCACGTTCACGTACCAGATTCAGGTATTTCAACCCGGCAGAGGGACCGTCTACTTCGTTCAATACTTCCGCATACATCAGTAGTACATCTGCATAACGAATGACAGGCCAGTCATTTTCAGCATCGTATCGTATGGATACTTCCGAAAGGAATTTCTTTACATAAGCCACTTGTGCTTCCACGTCTTTACTCTTATCATAATAACTGTCTGCCATGCTGACGTCCTTTCTCAAATCCTCTTTGCTGTAAGCGGCGGATATTTCTTTCGTAGGATAATTCTTACCGTCACCGCTACCCGTGATTACGTTCGCGCCACTGTTTTGCGGTGCAAATGTATTGGCAAACGGAGAACCGATTCCCAGACTACCACTTTTATAGCGTACAGTGAAGATAATATCATCGTTCATCTCTTTGGTTGTATCAAACACGTCGGCATATTTGACATTCAGTGTCTCGCCTTTGGCAGTCACTACATCGCTTAATAACGGTTTGGCATCTTCATACCGTCCGAGGGTAAGATACACTTTAGCCAGTAGAGATTTGGCTGCCAGTACTGTGGCACGTCCCAGATCATTAGAGCTGTATGTGATGTCCTGTAAATCCGTAACGGAACGTTTCAGATCGTCGATGATTTGCGCATAAGTGGCCTGCACCGAACTGCGGTCTTTCTTTAGTGATTCTGCGATACTGATCTCTTCTGTCACCAGAAAGGTAGGGCCGAAGAGACGTACCAGATTGAAATAATGATAGGCACGGATAAAGAGAGCTTCACCCTCGAATTGTGCACGTTTCTTTTCGTTCTCCACTACGGCCAGCACTTCGGGTTTCAGTATTGAGTTGCAGTTATTGATATTCTGATAGGTAGCTTCCCAGTAGGTGCGGATATTCGGGTTGCTGGCGTCCATTGTTCCAAGGTCCAGTGCCAGCAGTTGCATGAATGCGTCGTTGCTGGAACGGGTGCCGTTCATGCGAGTGTTGTCCGAGCGAAGTTCCGTCAACGCCCATTCTATATTCAGTGGAGCGTGTATGCCTCCGTAACAACCGATGACGGCTGTGTTCACTTCCGCTTCATTTTGGTAGAAGTTGATATCGGCTATGTAAGAGTCCGGCGTGATGTTCAGGTCGCAGGAGGCGAGTCCCAACGCACAGGTTGAGAGAATACCGATGAATGTATGTTTTAGTTTCATTGTTATTTGTCTTTAAGGAGTTAGAAATTAAGTTCGAATCCGAAAGTGACTGTCGATTGCAGGGGGAACCCACCTGACTGGTAACCGTTGATAAGAGGAGAACTGTAAGAACCACTCGTCTTACGTGCTTCCGGATTAATACCACGGTAGTCCTTGGACCAGATATAGAACAGGTTCTGTCCTGAAGCATAAAGACGGAGTGAACTGATACCGATCTTCTTCAACTGCTTCTTATTGAACTTATAGCCTAAAGTCACATTGCGCAATGCTACATACGAGCCGTCTTCAATCAGGTAATCCGTAAATTCCCAGGCGACACCGCCATTTGCTGCGAAAGAGGGAGTTTTTCCGTCGCCCGGATAGTCTGCACTGATCCAGCGGTTTTTCACGTAGTTGCGGTTGAACTTCTTGGTTTCGGTAAAGTAACCGTCACCGTTGAATACATCCAGTCCGTGAACTCCCTGAATCATAACGTAGAGGTCGAAGCCTTTCCAGGTCAGTGTATTGGTGAATCCCCATGTTGCTGTCGGGAATGGGTTGCCGATTTCTGTACGGTCTTTGTCATTAATCACTCCGTCGTCGTTGATATCTACAATCCGGAGACTGCCTGGTACGGCACTGGCCAAGTGGGGAACAGCGTCCACTTCTTCCTGACTTTTGTAAATACCGTCTGTCTTGTAGCCGAAGAAAGAAATGGCTCTCTTGCCTACCTGTGCCAGATATGTTTCGTTACGTTCACCCGTAGAGATCAGTCGTTCTTCTCCCGAAAGTTCCAGTAACTTGTTGAAGTTGGAAGAGATATTGAATGAGCTTTCCCATTCAAAATTCTTGGTGCGGATATTATGGGTATTCAGTTCCACCTCAATACCACTGTTGCGGATACGTCCGATATTATTCCAGTAATTATTGAATCCGGTGAAAGAAAGAACCGGCTGTTTGAATAATAACTGTTTGGTGATGGAGTAGTATCCGTCCACTGTCAGGTTGATACGGTTGTTCAGGATGCTCAAGTCGAATCCGGCATTGTATTCGTAAGTCTGTTCCCAAGTGATGCGGTTGTTACCTTTGGTTTCGCTGGTCTTGGCGAGTCCGGAGATCAGATTGCCATTTCCCTCTCCCAATGCGTAATTGTTGGGATAGAGCAGGTCATAGTATGAATTGGCAGGAATGCTGTTATTACCTGTCACACCGAAACTGGCACGGACTTTCAGCAGGTTCAGCCAACCGAATTGTTTCAGGAAAGATTCTTCCGAAGCACGCCATCCCACAGATACCGAGGGGAAGTAACCCCATTGATGACCGTCGGCAAACAGAGAACTTCCATCTGTACGGATGCTGGCAGAAAGCAGGTATTTCTCATCATAACTGTATGTGGCACGTGCCAATAGGGACATCATTGCCGTACGGTATTTCTGGGTATAAGTTCCGTCGAGGTCGAAAGAAGTTGCAGCGTTCAGCGTATGGATATAGTCGGTGGGGAAGCCCAGTCCGACGATACCGGCAGTTCTTTCAGAAGTAGTCTGCGCTGTATAGCCGGCCAGTACGGAGTAGTCATGCTTCCCTGTCTTTCCGGTATAGTTTAACGTGTTCTCGCTCAATAAGTCGATATACAGACGGTTGGTATAAGTACCCATAGCTGATTCTTCATCTTTCTTGGCAGCATAATCACGATATTGATTGTTCTGGCGATACTTGATAAAGAAACCGTTGGAAGTGGTGAATACCAGTCCTTTCATCAGTTGGACATTGAAAGAGGCATTTGCCTGCAGGTTGTAGTCCTCGCGGAAACGTTCTTCCGTATCCATCAGTGAACGCGGATTGTTATTGCTCGAACCGAAAGGACTGCTGGACGGGGTGAAAGTTGTTCCGTCCTCACGGGTATAGGTAACATTGCTGAAGTCACTGCCTCGTGCATACGAACCGATAGGTTTGCCGGTCAGCGCAGAAGTGGCAGCAGTATGGCGTACAGGCATGAAAGAGGGCGTACGATAGAAATCCATGAAGTTGGTGGCAGGAGTTTCTGTCTTGGTGTACGACGGTGCCAGATTCAAACTGAAGTCTACCCGTTTGGATAGTTTTGCATTGATGCGTGAACGCAGGTTCAGGCGGGTATAGTTGCTGTTGAGCATGATACCGTCTTCCTGTGCATAGTTGCCCGAAATATAATAAGTGATGTCATTCTTGCCACCTGATACGGAGAGCTGCACCTGGTGAATCTGCGGACTGCTGTTCAATCCTTCTTTCTGCCAGTCGGTGTAGTTATCAATGAGACCGAAAGCCTCCTCTGTCTGTGACATTGTTTTATTTTTCAATACCGATTCGTATCCGATCATGCTGCAATAATCTTGTGAACTCATGATGGGATGTAACTTATAAGCCCATTTCAAACCGGTGGAAGCTTTCACGCTGTATTTCGGTTTACTGGCTTTTCCTGTCTTGGTAGTAACCAGGATAACGCCATTGGCTGCACGTGAACCGTAGATGGCTGCCGAAGCGGCATCTTTCAATACTTCGATGGAAGAAATATCCGCCATATCGAGTGTGGAAAGACCGTCCGGTGTGGGATAACCGTCGATGACGATCAGCGGAGAACTGTCGGCACTGATAGAACCCATACCACGCACACGGATTTGCGGGGCGGCTCCCGCTTCGGAAGTAGAGTTCTGTATATTGACACCGGCAATTTTACCTTGTAATAACTGGTCTACCTGGGTCACGGGAATATCTGTCAGGTTGTTGATATCCATCTTGGACACAGATCCCGTCAGGTGAGACTTTTTCTGCACACCATAACCTACGACTACCACTTCATCTAGTGTCTTTGTATCTTCCAGCAGGTGAATATCCAATTTGTTTTTACCGTTGATGGCAACTTCCTGTGGGGTGTATCCGATGTATGAAACCACCAGGATAGACTTGGAAGAGGGGACACTCAACGTAAACTGACCGTCCATGTTGGTGATTGTACCTGCGGTACCACCTTTTACTTTCACATTCGCTCCGGGGATTCCACCCTGACTGTCGGTCACTGTTCCGGTGACGGTAAACGACTGTGCATAAGTGACGGTAACGCACGGAACACAGAATAACAGCATCCATGCCATTACCAAAGAGTAATGAATAAATTTGTTCCTCATCTGATTAGTATTTTAAGTGTTTCTTATTCTAAACTATAGATTAAATGAATTCTTTTGTTAGCGGGTGTCTCGCGGAATTGAGCGCCGATGGCTTCATATCCGGCTTTCGGATCAAAGAACGATGCACGGCGAAGAATCCAGCAGGCTTCTTCCTGTTTCTTGTCCCATTCCTTGATTTGTTGGTAAGGCCATTCGCTCTGTGGTTTGCCGATATATGGAATCAGAAATTTCAGTGCTGCCGTGATGGAACGTCCGTCCTGGCTGGTAGCGTTGTAAATATCTTGTCCCAGCGTGGAGGCGATTGAACACATATCGAGCATGTGTCCCAGATTGAAGATCGTATATCCCAGGGCAGTAGTGCGTGCAAGTTCCAACGGTTGTTTGCCGTCTGGTTCTATCTGTGCGAACAAACGCTTTTCGGGAAACTCCTGAATGGTTTTCATGGCAAGGTCTTGATTGCCTGTATATAGAGCATAAGCTGTCAGTTGCACGTCATAAGCCAGACCGTGATTGTTCTTTGCTCTCTGTTCTTCGGCAGCTACGGGACTGGTCTGCATCCATTCCACTAGTTGCGTGAACCATTCTTTCATCCCTTTCTTTACTTTGGGAGTAAATGCTTTCGAGTTCTCCATTAATGTCATGGCGTCAATCATTTCCGTGAACGAGTAAATATCGATCATACCTGCACCACGTCCCATGCCTTTATTCTTTCCGGGAATGGTTTGTCCGTAAGTGAGGTGCGGATTCATCTTCGTCTTGGCGTCCAGAAACCAGACATTCAGGAAGTCTACGGCTTTTTGCGCATATTTCTCATCACCGGAGAAGTAATAGGCAAGTCCCAGTGTGGTGACTGCTTTCGACATATCTCCCAGTTTGTTGCGGTCGAGCTTATCCAATTCCGGATTTCTTTGTCCGTCTTTACGGATATAGGGCAAACCGTCCGGTTTGGATGGATCCGGCCACCAGTAAGGGCCCATGCTCATATAATCGTGTTTGTCTCCGCTATCTGCTGTCATTGTTTTGTCCATTACGGACGGCGGAGTCATCTTCAAAGCCTTGTCGGCATCTCTTAAAAGAGTTTTGACGGCAGGGGCATATAGAGGTGAATCGGCTTTTTCTTTTACTTTGGCTAATTTTTCCGCAGCATAGATGCGGGTGTTGGCTACCTGTGCGTTCAGTGTGAAAGCATAGGCGAACAATAATGTGCATACTAATAAGTTTTTCATATTCTATTGATTTTATAGTTTATTGAATCCATAATAACGGGTGACGGATGGGAAGATTACGTACCACCTCTTCGTTGGTGGGGAAATGTTCCAGTTGCATCCATGTGTTGAAAAATTCTTTATTGAAATGATGTAATGTGCCGAATAACAGGAACGGTTGCGCCACCGGCCATTCTTCCCAAAACATAATGTCGGGTTGTCTCTTCCAGCTACTTTTGTCTTTTACGTATGGATAAAGCTAGGCGATACCCTTATCGATGTTTTTGCCGTCCGGTGTAGTGTAATTCCATATATCTTCTTCTCCAGTAGTGAGCAGTTGGCAGATAGTGGCCATTGCGTCAAGGTTGAAAAGAGAATAACCGTAGGGCTTGGTGCGTTCCAGTTCTAAAGGGAAACTGCCGTCTGCAGCCATTTGATTGGGTAAAAGTACTGTTTTATAACGTTCCGTGCAAAAACGAATCATTTCCCGGTTGTCCGTGAACAAGGCAAAGGCAGCGGCTTGCATGACCCAGCAGGTGCCATGATTGTTTTTCGCTTCCATTTCTTTGATTCCGTAACGGTGCGTGGACATCCAGGTTAGATAATCGGAGAACCATTGTTTGATAGTCCCCAGTTCTTCCTTGTCAATCATCCTTTTCGCTTCCATAAGGCGGAGCGACTGCACCACTTCGATCAGGTGAATCGTATCGATGATTCCTATCCCTCGTCCTGTTACTACTCCCTTGATGGCCTGTGCATACAGCAGATTGGGATTCATCTGTGTGTCCGGGTTGACAAACCATGCCCGGATATGTTGCATGGCTGCATCGGAATATACTTGTTTACCCGTAAGTATCCAGGCGGAAGTAAGGTCGCCTACCAGTTGGCTCATGCGAATCATGGCCTGCCGATGTGCTGTGAAATTCTCCGGATTGGTTTCTCCGTCCCGGCGGATATAAGGACCGTCGGGAGCTTCCGGATTCGGCCACCAGTAATCACCCTCCGAATAGAAGTCATGAATACCTCCGGCACTTCTTGTCGCACGGGTAGCGGTCACAGTGACCGGTTCCTCATGAAGTGCGGCATCTGCCCGTTGTATCGTTTCTTTTTCTAAAAGGTGACGAATCTGTTCGGCTGTGTCTTCTCCGGCAACTGCCGTAGCAGTGCCAAAGAATATAATGAAACCTATTGAAATTATTGTCTTTCTCATGGTGCTTTTCTCCTTTCTTATTCAGCTTTCACTTCTATTCGGCTTTCACTTCGATGAAAGCAGTTTGAATGCCCGGTGATTTTACAGCTACCTGGCATGTGCCGTTCAAGTCAATGCGAATTGCAGCTCTGCCATTATAAGCCTGTACTCTCCGGGAGCCGGTGGATGTTCCTAAGTTCTGAATCAGTTTTCCGTCTCCCGCAGCTTCAAATGAGATTACATTTGCCGCGTCCAGGCAGGGGATCCCTTTGTTGTCTGTCAGCTGGGCTTCCACCCATACGATAGAACCTTTATCGGGGTATGTCTTCAACTTCAGCTGTTTCGGATTGCTCCATTCTTCTGTCTGGTAGTTGAAACTTATTTCATCCGTAATGGCTGCTTTCATGTTACCTTTACCGAGTCCTTTCACTGCAACCGCTTTTGTTATTTTCTCCTGCTTTCAGTATGCAGTTCCAGTGAAGTCCCGCTGCCGGAAAATCCTGGCTGTTGCGTTGCTTGACTCCCTGACTGACGCCGTTCACGAACAGCTCTACTGCTGCACAGTTGGAATATACCAGAATCTCTTTTTCTTCGTTCACTTTGCCCCATCGGGTCCGCCAGTTATGACCGTAAATATGAATCATAGGCTGTTTAGTCCAGTAAGACTGGAAGACGTAGTAGGCTTCTTTTTTAGTAAGATCCCGTTCTACCACTCCTTTCTGATTGACGTATGGCACCGGATTATCGGGGCGGAGAGGGGTGGAGAAATCTTTGAATACCCAAAAGGCGGTTCCTGTCAGCCAAGGCATTGTTTCTTGCTCTTTCAGGTGCCAGTCGAATAGTTTTACGATATACGTTTCCGACCAGTCTCCATCTCTGGAAGCACGGGGATCTCCGCCTTGCAGGGCGAAGTCGCCTGCCCGTTCGTCGGCACTGTTTCCACCCATAATTGCTTGTAGCGGGTTGAAAGGATATTCGGAATGACGTCCGGCATGTGAGTCACCTCCCCATTCTACATGCAGGAAATGTTTCACCCGTTTCATCTCTTTCTCCGAAATACTCTTGTAGTCTGTAAATTGTCCGCGATACCAGCCTGCCCAAATGGAGGGAGAATAGACATCTACAATATCATTGCAGAAATCACATCTGCGGATGGAAGTCATACGTGACGGATCGAGTTGGTGTGACAAGTCATTCAACTCTTTCATGAAAGCGCGGATGGCCGATTGCTCGAATGTTGAAAAATCATTGGGCCAGTCATTTTCATTTCCCAATCCCCAAAGGATGACGGAGGGATGATTGCGATGCTGGGTAATCATGTTGGTCAGCATCCGGCGCGCTTGTGCCTGATATTTCTCTCCTCCCAGTCCACCTCTGCACCAGGGTATTTCTTCCCATACCAAAATGCCTAACTGATCGCATAAACGGAGGATGATGTCCGATTGTTGGTAATGTCCCAAACGGATAAAGTTGACTCCCATCTCTTTAATCAGTTTCATTTCCGCTTCCATTTGTTCTTCTGTCATAGCGGCGCCTACTCCGGCATGGTCTTCATGCCGATGGGTTCCTCTTAACAGCAGACGTTCTCCATTCAACTGGAAAGGTCCGTTTTCAATGAATTCAAAGTGACGGAATCCGATGGATTCTGTAATAGTCTGTTTACTTTGAGGAGTAGTCAATGTCAGTTCGCAGGTATAGAGTTGAGGCTGGTCGGGACTCCACAGAATCGGATTCTTAATCGTTGTCTCGAACAGGGGATTTGTTCCCAACGGAAGAACCGTCGTTGTCTGTTCCCATACCTTTTCTCCATTAGGCGCCTTTAATAAAAGGTGAATGCTTGCCTGGCGAATATCATTCGGGTTATGGAATGTTCCTTGTATCTTTAGAGAAGCGTTTTTCATATCTTTCTCTACAGGGGTATTTATCTGTATATTGCTGAAAGACACTTCGGGCTGGTAAATCAGATTCACGTAGCGATAAAGGCCGCCGTATAAGTTGAAATCTGACAGGTCGGACGGAATCATCTCCGTATCTCTGGTATTATCGCAACGAACGGACAATGGAATTCTGCCATTGAAGCGTTTAGCGCAATCCGGGTTGGCAAGGGCTTGTTGAACGGCTTCGGTGATATCGACACTCCAACCGTCGTAGCCTCCTGTGTGACTGGCTACTTTATACGTATAGACATACACTTCCGTTTTTTGTCCTGCTCCCTCAAACTCCAGTATGACGCGTCCATTGAGATATGGATTCTTGATAGAAAGCTGCGTGCGATACCATCCTGCGCCCTGATAATAATTGATATCCGGGTCTACTGCATCTTCTGCATTGAAACAGTGGGGTAGGGTAACCTGTTGCCAGATAGGCACTGCTTCGGAAGAACCGGGAGCGGCGGGACGTACTGCTTCCCAAATGCTTCCAAGGTCACCTTTCAGGTATTCCCATGAGTCTGTCAGCCGGATTCTTTGTTGAGTCGGAATCGTGGCATTCAACGGGAGTATCAGCAGAATGAACAGGATGAATATAGAAGATAATCTTTTCATAATTAGTAATGTACTAATAAGGATAAATAGTAAAGTGATGTTATCGTGAGAGTTGCCGGAAGATTTAGAAAAGACTTTCTTCCTTTTCTAATTTTGCTTTGCGGAGCAAGGCTTCCAGGAAATAATAGTCGGCGTATGAAAGCGGGACATCTATTTCGCTGTCGTGTGGTTTGGAACCTGTGCTGTGCAGCAACAAGAATCCTTTATCTCCGTTTAGTTGCGCACGATAGCTATGCGTCAGATTCTGGAGAATCTTATCGGCTTCCTGCTTGTATTGTTCTTTCTTTTCTGGAACGTATGTGCTTAGTTCATAAAGGGCGGATGCCATACAGGATGCAGCGGATGCATCACGGGGTTCGTTTGGTATTCCGGGTGCGTTAAAGTCCCAATAAGGAATCAGGTCTGCCGGCAGGGTCGGATTGTTGAAGATGTATTTCTCCACTTTCTCCGCCTGTTGCAGGAATTCGGGTCTGCCGGTTTCACGATAGCACATGGTGTATCCGTATAAGGCCCATGCTTGTCCGCGTGCCCATGCTGATTCGTCGGAATATCCTTGATGCGTCATTTTGCTGCGTACCGTTCCGTTAATGGTATCGTATTCTACTACATGATAACAGCTGTTGTCTTCACGGAAGTGATTCTTCATGGTAGTGAGTGCATGGTTGACTGCTATATTATAATAGGTGGAGTCGTTCGTTTCGCGGAATGCCCAGAACAGAAGTTCAAGATTCAGCATATTATCGATGATAACGGGGAATTGCCATTTGTCTGCATGGTGGTCCCAGGAACGGATACAGCCGATTACCGGTTTGTAACGGGTAATCAGGGTGCGTGCGGATTGCAACAGAATATCTTTATAAGTGGAATCTCCGGTCAGACGATAACCGTTTCCATAGCTGCAATACATCTTGAAGCCCATGTCGTGTGTCTTTCCGTTATTTTTTTCGCGTTCCAGAATTTCTGTATGTTTCTGCGCCTGCTCTTTCCAATATGGATTGTGCGTGTACTCATATAGATACCAAAGCTCACCGGGGAAGAATCCACTGGTCCAGTCTTTAGAAACAACCAGTTCCAGTGAACCGTCCGGTTTGATACTGCGGGGATTGGTTAATTCCCCCCAGCCCTTACTTTCTCTCTTTTCTCTACTCTCTTGTGATTCATTGGCACGTGCCTCGTCTATTTGAGTCAGTGCGTATTTTAATTGCTGTTCGGCAAATGCGAAGTTAGAAGCAACGATATCTTGCTCTTTAGAGTGATTACAACTGGTAAGTGTGATAATTCCAAGTCCGAAGACTAACAAGTAGTTTTTAATCTTTGTTTCCATATGATTATATTAAGTAGAACAACATTGCAAATGTATGGAAACAGAGTAGAATCGGTTTGTCTAATGATGCCAGATGTTTGCATTTTCATCCCAAACAAATAAAAAAATCCGCACTGTAAGCCTTGTTGGGACATTTTTTATTGTTTGGGACGATTTTGTAAATCGGCTATTCCCGGATGGTATCAATATCTGTATGGCCTGAATATGACTTTTGATATTCCGATGGAGAAACACCGTAAGCTGATTTGAAACATTTCGTGAAGTAGGCGAGAGTACTGAATCCCGTGGCCGTTGCAATTTCGGTAATGTTCATTTCTGTTTGCTTCAGCATTTGTGTAGCTATCTCCAAACGTTTATGACGGATAAGGTCATTCAACGGCAGGTCGGTGATAGCTTTCAGTTTCCGGTAAAGATTGCTCCGGCTGAATCCCATCTCTTCACAGATTTTGTCTACTTTCAAATCGGGGTCGGTGAGATACTTTTCAATGATTTTAAATAGTTTCTGCATGAATTTCTCATCGGCGGAGGTCGTTTCCACTTCAATTCCCATGGATTGCAGGGAGAAGTTTTTGCTATATACGGATTTTAGCTTTTCCCGCTGTGCCAGAAGATTGTAGATACGTACCAGCAGAACATCAATATTAAATGGTTTAACCACATAATCGTCTGCTCCCGACAAGAATCCCTCTTTGACGTGCATCACCATCGTGCGGGCAGTGAGTAGAATAACGGGAATGTGTCCCGTCTGCAGATTGTTCTTGATAAGTGCGCAAAGTTCCAGTCCGTCGATACCGGGCATCATAATGTCCGTCACTACCAGGTCGGGAAATTCTTTCAGGACAATTTCAAAAGCATCCGAACCGTTGTCGGCTTCCAATACGTTGTAATATTGTTCCAGGTGTCCTTTTACGTAACTTCGTATCTCTTCATTGTCTTCTACTAATAGAACCGTTTTGCCGGGTAGGGATGGAGTGGTTCCGGAAATGGTGTTTTCGGAATCAATGGTTCCGGACATACCCTTTTCTACTTGTTCATTGTTTTTTCCCGAGAGAACGGCAGTATTCGCCACCTCTTCTTCTGTCATGGTGTGGTTCGGTAATAGGATAGTGAATACGCTTCCCTTGGGAGTATTGGCTGTGACTCCAATTTCTCCGTGATGCAGATGAACGACAGATTGAGTCAGGCTTAATCCGATACCTGTGCCATTCATATTCTCGCTACCTGTCGTGTGACCGACCTGGTAGAAAGGAGTGAAGATTTGGGTACGTTCATCTTCTGGAATTCCTTTTCCCGTATCTGCTACCTGAATCACTAAATAACTTCCCTGATGGGTGGTGATAAGCGGAGAATGTTCCGATAGCCAGTCGCTATGTTCCTGGCGGAGAGTGTCTATATCTGTAATCAGCAGTAAACGCAGCGTGATTGTATCTCCCGGTACTGTGAATTTAAAAGCATTCGACAATAAATTGAAAACGGCTTTTTCGAGTAAGCCCTGATCGAAGCAGGCTGTCACCTCGCCTTGAGGAGCCTGATATTCGAAACGAATCTGTTTGCTTTCGGCAATCTGCCTGAATGTGTAGAATATTTCGAGCAGGAAAGCATTCAGGTCGCTTTGAGACAGTTGGAGGGTGAGATTACCACTCTGGTTCTTCTGTAAATCCATCAATTGATTGACGAGAAGTAATAATCGGCGGGCATTTTTCAGAATCATGTCCAGTTGTGTTCTGATAAACTGGGGAACTTCTGCCCGTTTCATCAACTCTTCCAGCGGGCTGATAATAAGTGTCAGCGGAGTACGTAGCTCATGCGAGAAGTTGGTGAACAGGTGTAGCTTTGTCTGATGGAATTCTTCCATGCGTTGTTTCTCCATTTGCTTCATGCGCAGGTCTAGTTCCAGTTTATGCTTACTGTACATATAATAGCCGATAGTAAACATGATTCCCAATGCGGATAGGACATAAAGGATATAGGCCAGCGGCGTTCCCCACCACGGAGAACGAATGATGATTTCCATTTTCTTTCCGGTTTCATTCCATACGCCGTCATTGTTGGATGCTATGACCTGGAATGTATATTTTCCTGGAGCGATGTTGGTATAGAATGCTTCTTTACGACTACCTACGTAATTCCAGTCTTCGTCGTGACCGGAGAGTTTATAGGCATATTGGTTCTGTTCGTGCAGAATATAGTTCAAGGCACTGTACGCAATGGAAAAATTATTCTGATTGTAGGCAAGAACCAATGTTTGCGTATCGTCCGGGGCACTATCCAGCAAATGAGTATCATCATTCGGTGTGATTACCTTATTGTTTACGGTCAGTTGGGTAAGTACTACCGGTGGCATGGTATTATTCTTTAGAAGAGAGCCGGGAGTAAAAGAAAGGAAACCATTACTTCCACTAAAGTAGACCTCACCGTGGGGCAGACTAATGACTCCCTGCGGTGTAAACTCCAACGTTTCGGAACCGACAAAACAGTCATAACTGCGTATCTGCCCGGTCTTGGTATTAAGTTCGGCTATTTCCTTATCGACACTAATCCATAAGTTGTTGTTGTGCTCCACCATGGCATATACCTCATTATTGGGTAGTCCCTCTTTCTTGCCAATATGTTTGACGACACCTGTTCCTTGTTTATACAGGTATATTCCTCCTCCGAAAGTGCTGAACCAGATTTCTCCGTTCGCTTTGCGCACCATGGAAGTGATGTAGTTATTTTCGAGTTTCTGATTGGGATTTGTCTCTGACATGTTGCAACGGAGCACCGTTCCCTTTTGCATATCATATTCGTAAAGTCCGAACGAGCGGGTTCCTATCAGAAAGGTGTGAGCATTCAGTGCCAGGAAGCTCCGTAGGCTGGTGAAGTTGACGAATTCCTTTTTCTCTTTGCCATACGGGAACTGATTGGTGATTTTTCCGTCCGGAGACAGTTTAACCAGTCCTTTGTCGGCTGTCGTCCCTATCCATAGATTATTCTCTGCATCTTTATAAAAAGTATAGATGGCAAAGTTTTTTTCCCGGCCGAATGAATATACTAATGTGAATTTTTTGGAAGGAATATGGAATTTATAGACTCCTCCGGTACTTGTGCCACACCAGATATAGTCTCCGTCCAGTAAAAGGGATTTGATGATGTTCTTGTTGAACAATCCTTTGGATGTCTGCTCAATCAGGAAGTTGGTATATTCCTTGGTGATAGGATTGAACTGCATCAGTCCTCCTCCCTCTGTTGCAATCCACAATGAAGTGGAATCATACACCATTGTACCAAAGATATTATATAACTTCTGGTTGTTATTTTCTACCGGATGGTAGAAGATGAACCGGTTATTGAGCGGGTTATAGTAGTTCACACCACCGGAATAAGTACCTACCCAGAGCGTTTTCTCCCGGTCGATGTAGATACTGCGGACGGAAAAATGACTTAGACTGTTCTGATTAGCATCGAACCGGTTGTACTTGGATATATCATCGTTTCTTAAATCCAGAATACTAAGTCCGTCGAACGTCCCGATAATCAATTTCTGGTCCTGCTCGGTGATGCAACGGATATAGTCATTTGTCAGTCCGCTGTTTTTCTGATTGTAGATAGATAAGTCTTTGGTCTTCGGGTTCCATTTATTCAGTCCCCTGGTTTCTGTTCCTATCCATACCTGATGTTGGGAGTCTTCGAAAATACAACTGATTGCATCGTCCGACAGGGCAGGCTGTGTGCTTTTATTGAGTTGCTGAATCAACTCCATTTCAGGTGTACAGATAAATAATCCGTGACGATGAGTACCAATATAAAGCCGTTTTTCTGCATCAATATAAAGCTGCATGATTGCTTCATTCTCCGGGACATGGTCGGAATATTTCTTCTTGAATTCCCCGGAACGAGGTTGCCATATACATAACCCTGTTCGGGTACCAACCCATAGATTACCGGACTGGTCAAATTGAAGAACGGCAATGTTGTTTCCTGGCATGTTTGGATAATCGTCCGTCTGATATTTGGTAATCTGATTGGTTTTGAGATTGATATAGTTAAGCCCGTTATTAGTACCTACCCACAATCCCTCGTTTGCATCGTCCGGCAACAGGCAAGTGATATGATTGTCCGACAATGAATGAGGATCATCGTTATCATGCTTATATATAGTAAATTTCTCTCCGTCGTATTTGTTTAATCCATTGCGGGTTGCAAACCAGATATAACCTTTGGAGTCTTGTGCAATGGCAAGGACTGATAGTTGCGACAAGCCATTCTTGAGATTGATATTCGAGAAATTGAATATTCCGCTTTCTGTGGCATAAGCCCGTGGAAAGCAGATAGACAGGAAAATCAAGAAAGCAATAAAAGAAAATGAACGTGTATGGAATAGAAGTTTTAGTGTAATAGAAATAAGGTTATTCTTTATCATAGTATTTCTTATAAATCTTTTGGTATTCCTTTTCCTTTTGGAATTTATCCAGCCATGTATTCAAACTATCGAGTAAGGCGGGGGATTGTTTACTGACTGCCCATGAGTAGAACTGCGTGAAGCTGATAGCTGTATTAATATCTATTTGCGGCAACGAATCTGCTGCTGCCAGTGCAATGCTTTCGTCGCAAACGGCATAGTCGATGTCTCCATGCGCTACCATTGATATCAATTGTTCGGAACCGTATTTATCAATCTCCTTGATGTAGATAGTATCTCCGATCTCATTGCCTAGATTCTGAATACGCAAAATAGAGGGGGAGCCTTTTACGACATGAAGTGTTCGCTGGGCTAAATCCAGTTGGGTGCGGATATAGAGTGAATCATTCTCTCCAATTTCTTTGCGTTGCACCAGCACTTGCTTGTTGAGGAAAATGGGAGAGGTGAGAAGCAGAGAGTCTTTTAACTTGCTGGTGGCTAATATGCCATAAGCAATCACGTCATAACGTCCCTCGCTTAATCCTTCCAACCGCTCTTCGAAACTCATAATAGGTGTTATTTCGGTTTTGAGTCCTTTGTCCCGGGCGAATGCCTGTATCAGTTCGTAATGAAAACCGGAAACGGTGTCACTGTCTACATAAAAACTGATGGAATTATATTCGGTAGCTACACGTATGATACCCTCCTTGGCAATGGCAGCATAATCACGCGGATGTCCCGCAGGTTTTTCTTGCTTACCGCATTGACGGAAAGAGAAGATAAATGCCAATACAATAATCACTGGCACTAAATATCTGAACAGTCTCAATTTGGGGCGTGATACCATAAGTCGTATAGTTTTTGTTAATCATAGAAATTCCATGAAAGACCGAATTTCAGCACACGTGGGTTGATGGGGTAGTGAGGAGACAGAAAGTAATTCGGACTGCTCATGCCCTGGTTCACGTGATACATCATTACATAGAAACGTGTACGCTTTAAATGTAAGTTTGCATATACATTCACAATCGGATAACCTCCTATCTGTACCTGATCGTCTGTCGGTTGCAGGTGGAAATTCTGAATGGCCGGCATATAGGCAGGTGCATTGTATTTGCTGAAATAACGCACGTCGGCTCCCAATTGCACACTAAGTACTTTCTTCGCCAGTTTGAACTGCATATAGAAGTTATGATATAGCGAGAGATCAGGTAAAGGAAGTACAATCTGGTCACTGGATTTCTGCCAGGTCACCTCATTGTCCAGATGGAAGATTCCTAGCTTGAAGTCCTGATTAAGGCTAGCAGATAATACCTGTATACTTCCGCTGTTCTGTTCCGGTTTTGCTTCCTGGTTGAAGTAAGTATAGTTCTTGATATTTTCAACTCCTGCTTTCAGACGTGTTCTCCAACGTGCAATGCTCAATTCCCCTTCAATACGGGTACGGAATTCCTTGTCCATATCGTCGTCCCACATGAAATGCTTGGAATGATAATGGCGCATATAGAAAGGAGCAAGTTTATTGCTGACTTCACCACGGGCTATAAGACTGACGGTGTCTTTCCACAACGGGAAGTTCAGGTCAATATCTCCTTTTACATTGAATTGTCCGATTGCTTTTCCTGCCAATCCCACTTCACCGATAGCGTGGTAATGAAGCACATTCCCTTCACGTTTGGATAATTCGCCTCCAACAAATATTTCATTTTCGTTGTATTTATCAGGCAACGGATTTCCTTCCATATTCATCAGTGTATACTTGCTGATTTTATAGGAAGCAAATGCAGTCAATCCGGCTTTGGCATATTTATTGAATCCCTCAAGTAACGCAATACCTATGGTGTTTTTGATTCCGACGTAGGTGGTACTGTCTCTGACATTAGGATTATCCGTATCAAAGTAAGTATTCTGATAATAATTTTTTTCACGCATGTCGTCATTAGAATTAAAGCTATGCCGTGCCCGTTCCACTTGGATGGTGTGTATAAAACTGGTAACGGGGACAAACTCCTGTTTGACGGGAGTGGTGTCATTTTCAGCCTGTGGTATGTCACGACTGAATCCGAGATTATATCGTTGGGTCAGGAAGACATAAAAGTCATGGTTGCGGTTGGTCGTTGCACTTAGTACGGTAGGAATATTGGTTGATTCATATTCTCTTTGACCTTGCGCCATTTCTTCCGGTGCAGTGATATAGCGGTCGTCCTCAATACCTCCGTTTTCATTTGTTTTCAGGTAATTATTGCTGTATATAGCCTGCATCTGATATTTGTCGCCGATATAGCTACCGAAAACTGCTGCATTAAAGTACGCCGTATTCTGATTATTGTAATATCCTCGTCCGTATAGGTAGTCTACATTAAATCCGAAAGCCAGTTTCTTGTTTACATTGACAGAGAAGTAAGATTTGAAACGCTCTTCCCCATTCACTTTATTACCGGCTTTGTGATACGTCAGATTCGTATAAGGTACGTTACTGTTAGTGAAATTAAATTCCGTAGGACGAATGAAGAAACTGGAGAAAGGCTCCATGAAAATAGTCGGCTCTGGGTCACGGCGGTCAAAGAAGATGCGTGACATACGGGGAGAACCCATATTGGCCAGATAATTATAATGTCCGGTAAGTCCTTCAGTCAGGTTTGAATTCTGGAAATGATGAAAGGCTGTATCTGCCGGGATGATAGTCCGGTCGCCCAACTGGTTCTTGATACGCCACATATACAACTTTGGAGGCAAGCCCTGTACTTCGACATTTGCACTATCCAATCTGTCCGGAATCATGGCAGGGTCTACCTGATTTCCGTATTGGTCGTATCCGTTTTCGTCTACTCTCTGGCGACCATTATCGAACTGTGCGTGAACAGTCGTCAAACCTATAACGGAAAGTAATATATATAATAGTAAGATTCGTCTCATAATTGGAGGCAAAGATACTTACTTTAATTGAGAATTGAGAATTGAGAATTGAAAAATATGTTGCATCCTTTACTTGGCGAGCAATTATTTCTTAATTCTCAATTCTCAATTTTTAATTTATTAAACTTCGTGGATTAACTCCATCCCTTTCTTGATAGCTTCCTCGTTCATAGGAATCAAGTGATGGTGACGTTCCGGCAGGGTTTTCTTAAGTCCTTTGATAACATTCTCCAACGTTACGATGGGGCGAAGCTTCAATAATCCGCCAAGTACGATCATGTTGAATGCTTTGGCATTATTCATTTCATTGGCTGCATCCATTGCGTCGATGCGATACACTTTGATATCTTTACGCGTCGGCGGGTTGATGATGCCGTATCCGTCGTAAATCAGGATACCGCCGGGTTTCACTTTGCTTTCAAACTTTTCGAGTGAAGGCTGATTCAGAATGATGGCAGCGTCGTATTTACTAAGAATCGGTGAGGATATTTTGTCATCACTTACAATAACTGTAACGTTGGCTGTTCCACCTCGTTGTTCGGGGCCATAAGCGGGCATCCAGGTCACTTCTTTGCCTTCCATCAAACCGGAATATGCCAGAATCTTACCCATAGACAATACGCCTTGTCCACCGAATCCTGCTATAATTATTTCTTCTTTCATTGTTCTGTTGACTTTTGCGTTATTCTTTATCTTTTAAATCACCCAGTGGATAGAATGGGAACATGTGTTCTTCCATCCATTTGTTCGCCTTCTCCGGAGTCATCTTCCAGCCTGAACTACAAGTGGAAACGATTTCTACCAAATTGGAACCTTTACCGTTCATGGAGTTCTCAAAAGCCTTGCGGATTGCCTTCTTAGCCTTGCGGATAGCCGGTACGGATTGTACGGACTGACGGGTTACGTAAGCAGTTCCTTCCAGTTGGGCTGCGATTTCAGTAATCTTCAATGGGTAACCGTGAAGTTCAACGTCACGTCCGTAAGGACAAGTCGAACTCTTCATGCCTACTAGTGTAGTCGGAGCCATCTGGCCGCCTGTCATACCATAGATCGCATTATTGATAAAGATAATCGTGATATTCTCACCACGGTTCAAAGCGTGGATTGTTTCGGCTGTACCGATACAAGCCAAGTCACCGTCGCCCTGATAAGTGAAAACAAGGCGGTCCGGCCACAGGCGTTTCACAGCAGTCGCCACAGCAGGAGCACGTCCGTGTGCTGCTTCCTGCCAGTCAATATCGAGATAGTTGTAGGCAAACACTGCACATCCCACCGGAGAGATTCCCACAGTTTTATCTTCCATACCCATTTCCTCAATGACTTCGGCAATGAGTTTGTGTACCACACCGTGACTGCAACCCGGGCAGTAGTGCATGGCGTTATCGTTCATCAGAGTCGGTTTTTTGTAAACCAGATTCTCGGGTTTGATTATTTCTTCTTTAGTCATAACTTCATCTCCTTATCTGTTGGTGAACCGTATAAAAAACTCCATCAGCTTGACAAAGATTGCCGCGCCGCATACGTAGATAAACATTTTGAAATCATCTTTTGCTACAAAGTAGGTGATGATGGCTGCAACAGCCAATATCATAAATAGGATGTTCAGTACGTTTCTTATTTTATCGGGATTCATTGTTTCGTTATTTGATTATTTTTTCTTTCAAGGCAGTTACAATTTCATCCGGATCGGGAACGATGCCACCTAGACGTCCGAAATGTTCTACCTTTACTTTACCGTTAACAGCGAGACGGACATCTTCAATCATCTGTCCGGCATTTAGTTCCGTAACGAGCATACCTTTTACTTTATCAGCGTATGCAGCAATCGCTTTGGTTGGGAACGGCCACAGTGTAATCGGGCGAAGGATACCTACTTTAATTCCTTTTTCACGGGCTAGTTCCATTGCTTTCTGGCCAATGCGTGCCATTGAACCGAAAGCGATAATCAAATACTCTGCATCTTCGCAGTTGATCTCTTCGAAGCGTACTTCATTTTCTTCAATTTCACGATATTTAGCTTGAAAACGGAGGTTGTTGATTTCCATGGCTTCCGGTTTCAATTCGAGGGAAGTGATAATATTCGGTTTGCGGTCTTTTGCTTTTCCGGTAGCAGCCCATGGACATTGTTCAATTACTTCTGCTTCCGTGCGGCGTGGCTTTTGTGCAGGAAGAACAACCTTTTCCATCATCTGACCGATAACACCGTCGGCAAGAATGATAGCCGGATTGCGATATTTGAAGGCCAGTTCGAATCCTAATGCTACGAAATCCGCCATTTCTTGTACGGATGCCGGAGCGAGGGCAATCAGTTTGTAGTCTCCATGACCACCACCTTTTACTGTCTGGAAGTAGTCAGCCTGGCTGGGTTGGATAGTTCCCAATCCGGGACCGCCACGCATTACATTCACAATCAGACAAGGAAGTTCGGCACCGGCCAAATAAGAGATTCCCTCTTGTTTCAAGCTCACGCCCGGACTTGAAGAGGAGGTCATTACCTTCTTTCCGCTACCTGCACCTCCATATACCATATTGATAGCTGCCACTTCACTTTCCGCCTGGAGTACTACCATGCCGGTTGTTTCCCACGGTTTCAGTTCGGCAAGCGTTTCCAACACTTCCGATTGGGGAGTAATAGGATAACCGAAGTAACCGTCAGCACCGCAACGGATAGCGGCGTGGGCGATGGCTTCGTTTCCTTTCATTAATACAACTTCTTCTGCCATATTCTTTTCTTTTATTCTACTTTTACTTTATACACTGAAATACATCCGTCCGGACAAACCGTTGCACACGAGCTGCATCCGTTACAGGTATCTTCCTTCACTTGCCAGGCATAGTTATAGCCTTTCATGTTTACCTCTTTATTGAGGGCGATTACATCGAGCGGACACGCCACTACACACAGGTTGCATCCTTTGCAACGCTCCGTGTCGACTACGATTGCTCCTTTGATTTTTGCCATAATCTTTATTTTATTACGTTATCTTTGAGTACGGTTATTGATTATACATCTCTTTTATTGATTGAACATATCCTTGTGGTAGAAGTTGAGGATATCTATTACCATCTTCCTGGCCTGAACGGCAGGACTGTCCGGATTGATCTCGATGGCATACTGGTAGTTGTCCAGTGCCTGCTTCCAATCTCCTTTCTTTCGGTAGGCATTTCCCCGTAAATAGTAAAGAGTATCTTTCTCTTTTTCGACAGAACTGTCCTGGAGAAGCTGGTCCAATTGCTTAATCGCTGTGTCCACATCCCCCTGATTGATAAGCTCTTTTAGGTTGTCTATTTGCTCCATTTCTTTTCGTCTTTCGGGATTCTGAAACGCAAAGATAGTTTTTATTTATGTAAACAGGGCAAATGAGGACGGAAATTTGCAACGTTTTGAGTTTATTGCATATTCTATGAATATATAGTCAGGGGAAAAGAAAAACGATTCTCATCTTTTTTTGTTTATAACAAGAATATATCTATTTTTGTCGCCAACAATAAGATGAATCCTATTTTCTCTGATAATGGATTATTAATAGACTTTGGCCTTGTAGAATACTAAAATGAAAGATGAACATGTGAATGATATAAATAATTATCAGAAACTGTATATGCAATATGCACCTATGTTGTTGCGTTTTGCCGGAAAGTTTATTTCTCCTTTCTTTGCGGAAGATATTGTCCATGATGTATTTCTTAAAATATGGGACAAACAAGTGTTTCTGTTATCAGAATCAGAGGTTAAAAATATATTGTTTGTTGCTGTCCGAAATGCTTGTATAGATCATTTGCGTCGTATTAGTTTGGAACAGGAATTTGCCGATAAGCGTGCTATCCAGCTCAAATTAGATGAGTTGAGTTTTTATGACGGTGCTGATGAATTGTTTATGAGGAAAGACTTAATGGCACATGTGATGGCAAAAATAAATGAACTGCCCGAAAAGAGACGTGAAATCTTCCTGTTATCTTATATGGAAGGGCTTAAAGCGGCGGAAATTGCCGAGAGATTAAACTTATCCACCCGGACAGTGGAAAACCAATTATACAGAACCTTACTTTTCTTACGGAAAGAGCTTCAGACTGCTTTCGTTTATTTATTCATGTTCGTTTAGTGCTGATTTATTTCTATTCCTCACAGTCTCGGAAAATAAAATTCAAAAAAAATAAAGAAGTTGGTGAGTAATTCCTGCTGATTGCTCGTTACATATATAAAAACAGGAAAATAGTATCTATTTATATATGGAAAGCATGACTTCAGATTTAATAATAGGATTTTTGAAAGGCTCGTTGAATGAGAAAGAGATCAATCAGTTTTATGATTGGGTGAATGAAACGCCTGAAAATAAACAGATCTTTTTTGAGGCAAAGATGGTCTATGACGCTTGCTTGTCTAAAGGAAGTAATATTGATATGGATAAGAGCTGGCAGCGGTTACTGGAAAAGAAACAGAAACAGGCGCCGAGGAAAATATACACTCTCTTCCGAAAAGTTCAGGCTTATGCAGCGGTGGCGGTGATAGCTGTTGCTTTTACTTCCGTTCTCTTTTGGTGGTTGGGTGATACTTCTTCCGTACCTGTTGCCCGATATGTTGGTGGCGATGGAATCGTAGCCGATAAAGTTGTTTTGCCCGACGGCACAGAAATCAGCATGGGTAGTCAGACTAATTTCCGCTATGATCCGCAATATGGAAAAGATAAGCGTGTTGTTTATCTGGAAGGAGAAGCCTTCTTTAATGTAGCCAAGCAGAAAGACAAGCCTTTTATCGTAGTTGTGAACGGGCAGGAAATAGAAGCTTTAGGGACGAAATTTAATGTTGACGCTTATCCGTCTGATTCCGTGGTAACCACCACATTATTGGAAGGTTCCATTCGTTTGGTTAGTGAGAGGGTCAGTTCTTCAACCGTTTTAACTCCGAATCAACAATATATATATCACAAAAACAAAGGTACTTATAAAGTGGCTCAAGTAGATGCGGCTCTTTACACCTCATGGATTTCCGGTTATTACTATTTCCATGAAGAGAATTTAGAGGGTATATTAGCCCGATTGGGAAATATATACGGTGTCAGTTTCCGGATACAGTCTGATAAGTTGAAAGAACGCCGATTTACCGGAACTTTCTATCGGGGGCAAAGCATCAAAGACATTTTGGACATAATTAATATTTCAATCCCTATTCGATACAGTATTAATAATCGGCAAGTGACAATTAATTGAGCCGTATAATCTAATAAAACATTATTATGAACAGTAGTTAGCCTTAAAAAAAGAGAAGAAGATTTTGGCGAATCCTCTCTCTCCGAGAGATGCATGCATCTCCTAAATTAAACTTCCTTCGAACGGAATAGTATTTAATCTTAAAACTTACAAATGTATGAATAAACAGCCTATTGTCTATGGGTTTGCCCTAAAAAGAAGCATAAAAAATACAAAAATAACCTTTGCTGTTTTGTTGTTATTTATTCTGCAGGGCATAGTTGGTAACGTGTATGCGCAGGAAAAGAAAATATCGATATCAGTAAAAAATGAGAAACTCGAGACTGTGTTACGAATGGTAGAAAAGCAGACCAACTATTTGTTTTTCTATGATTCGGACGAAATCAACAAGCAACAACGAATCACAATTAATCAAACGAACAGTTCCTTGAAAGATGTCCTGGATGCGGTTGCTAGTAAGACCAACTTGTCATATACCATTAAAGGACGTCATATCATTTTGGCTAAAAAGCCTAACGTCTCTTCTGCAAACAAAGACGGACGCGCAAGCGGTTCGGAGAAGAAGATAACAGGTATCGTGAAAGATGAAGCAGACCTTCCTGTGGTGGGTGCTAATGTGATTGTTCCCCAAACAAAAAAGGGAGTGATAACGGATATGAACGGTAATTTTTCTTTGGAAGTAGTAGCAGGCGATGAAGTTGAAATCTCTTATCTTGGTTACACGACACAAAAAATAAAAATATCCGCTCAAAGCTTTCTGAATGTTGTATTGCGTGAAGATGCGAAGTCATTGAACGAAGTAGTGGTGGTAGGTTACGGCTCTGTGAAGAAGTCCGACCTGACTGGTTCTGTCGCTTCTGTCTCCAATACAACTCTGCTTAGAGGTGGAAAAACGAACTCTGCAGGTGCGTTGCAAGGAGAGTTGTCCGGTGTGACCATCACACGTTCGAATAACAAACCGGGTGGAGGGTATGATATAAAGATTCGTGGTATCAACTCTATCACTGCCTCTTCGTCTCCTTTGATTGTCATTGACGGAGTTCCCGGCGGTAATCTGGATTTTGTCAATCCGGACGATATTGAAAAGATTGACGTCCTGAAGGATGCTTCGGCAACAGCTATTTATGGTTCCAGTGGTGCAAACGGTGTAATCATTGTAACGACCAAAAGAGGACAGACTGGTAAGCCGAAAATTTCCTATAACGGTTATGTTGGTGTGAGATCTTATACAAACTTGCCCGACATGATGTCCGGTGACGAATATGTGCAGTTGGCAAGAGAGGCTACCCGTGGCGGATCGCCCAACTATATTTATAAGAGAGACGAGCAAATTTTTACCGACCCGTCCGAATTGCAGGCAGTGAAAGAAGGTAAGTATTTCGATTGGTTGGATGCTGTGTCCAGTCCTGCCTTTATGACAAACCATAGCTTGTCGGCGATTGGTGGCACGGAAGCTGTGAAATACGGTTTCTCTGGCGGCTATTATTTCGAAGATGGTATGATTCAGCCGCAAGAATATACACGCTACAACTTGCGTTCGGTAATAGATATCACTATTAATAAGCATGTTTCTTTCGGAGGAAGTATGTATGCGGTTCACAGTATTCGTGAAAAAGGTAACTGGGACTTGTTGCGTGATGTGTTCCGTATGCGTCCTACTCAACATCCCAATAGCCTGGTGACAGGTGAGGAGATATGGAAATATTCCGGCAATAATCTTTTCAATCCGTTGGTTACTTCCAAAAATCAGCGCTCGCAAGTGAAGAGCCTCAACCTGCAAAGCAATATTTAAGTAGATGTTCATAATTGGTTTATATCATAAGGTTTTGATACCTTTGCCTCATAAAATTCAAATATGCACTTATGGGCAAAATCAAATCAATCATATTAAAGGATTCCGAACGCTTGGCGTTGGAAACGGGTTTCCGACAGGGAGACAGCCATTGCTTTCGGATGCGCTGTCGTGCCGTACTGCTCAAATCGACTGGACTTTCCAGCAAGGCCATAGGTTTGCAGACGGAGATGTCACATGTATCTGTCAACTCTTGGGTAAAACGTTTCTTGTCGGAAGGCATCGACGGCTTGCAGACCCGTCCCGGCCGTGGGCGAAAACCTATCATGGACTGTACGGACGAGGAAGTTGTTCGCAAGGCCATAGAACAGGACAGGCAGAGCGTCAGCAAAGCTCGGGAAGCCTGGCAGAAGGCCACTGGCAAGGAAGCGAGCGACCTGACATTCAAGCGTTTTTTATCAGCCTTGGCGCAAGATATAAGCGAATAAGAAAACGCCCAAGGGGAGTCCCTCGCCGCAACTCTATGCGTATAAGACCGAGAAGTTGCAAGAACTTGAACATCTGAACATAAACGGCAAGATAGACCTCTATTACGCCGATGAAAGCCATGTGTGCACCGAAGGCTATGTGCCTTACGGCTGGCAATTCCGTAACGAAGACGTGTATATCCCATCCCAAAAGGCACAAAGGGTCAACATCTTCGGCATGATAGACAGGAACAACCGCTATCATGGGTTCACCACGACTGAAAGTATTGACGCGGACAAGGTCGTTGAATACCTTGACACCTTTTCCTTGAACATAAAGAAAGATACGTTCATCGTGCTTGACAATGCGAGCGTACATCGAAACAAGAAAATAAAGGAATTGAGAGAACTGTGGGAGAAACGCGGACTTTTTCTCTTTTACCTTCCACCGTATTCCCTCACCTGAATCTTGCAGAAACCTTGTGGAGAATAATGAAAACTAAATGGATCAGACCGCAGGATTATGCAAGTAGCGACAACCTCTTTTACACCGTCAATAGGGCATTGGCGGCTGTCGGGGATACCTTGGGTATTAAACTTAAACATAATGCTGCTTAATTTTAATTAGTTACTTATATTCTTATATTTATAACCTTGCTACTTGCTACATTATATCAGCGTCCTGGGTTATTTTCTGTTAATTATATCTTTCTATTTTCTATGTATATAGTAATGCACGACAAACGTGAAAATATAAAATTAAATCCATGATGCATATTTGTTATCTCACAGGGCTTTATTCTCGAAAAGACCCATTGATCTTTGACCGTCAGGGGAAGGCATTGGCAATGGCTGGCTATAAAGTTACTATTGTTGTTTGTGACTTAGAACCGAATGAAACAATTGATGGTATTGAGCTTATTTCGTGTAACTATAAGCCATGCTCGCGTATAGAGAGGATGCTGAATACCAAGAAATTTCTTTATAGGAAAGCACTGATGATAAATGCAGATGTATACCAAATTTCTGATCCGGAGCTATTATCTCTTGGGGTTAAATTGAAACATAAGGGATATAAAGTTGTATTTAATCTTCGTGAGTTTTATCCTGGCATCATTCATGATAAAGCATATTTGCCTAAAATAGCTCGTAATGTAATTGCAGTGCTGATGGAGAAATATCTGAAGTCATCTCTAAAGAAATATAATGCTGTATTTACTGTAACTGATGATACTGACAATCGCCTTGAAAAGTGGGGAATAAAGAATCATTATGTTATTAAAAATTTCCCTGTTGTATCTTCCAGGTTTACTTTATCCAAGGAGGAATATTTATCCCGTAAAAATGTTCTTGGATATATTGGAACAGTCTATTGGATTAGTTGTCAAAAAGAAGTATTAAAAGCTTTAGCGGAATTGCCGGATATCAAATATTATGTTGCAGGTGTGATTGAAGAAGGATATGTTGATGTTCTTGAAACTTTTCCAAACTGGAAGAATGTGGATTTTGCAGGGCCGTTTAAGAAAGAAGAGATATCAACAGTTTTTTCAAAAATGACTATTAGTAATACTCTTCGGGATTTTAGTCGGACAGGCAGTCCGAATGGATCTTTTGGTGTGTTGAAAATATTTGAAAGTATGGAGGCGGGGTTACCGGTGTTGCTTTCGGATGTGAAATGCTATCGTGAAATTGTAGAAAAATATAATTGTGGAATTTGTGTTGATCCACATAATTCGCAGCAAATAAAGGAGGCTATTCAATATTTAGTTGAAAATAAGGAAATGGCTTATCAGATGGGGCAAAATGGTCGACGAGCAGTTTTAGAAGAGTATAACTGGGAAAGTCAGGCTAAACTATACATTGAAGTATTAACAAATATATAAAGCGAGGAATATATGATACACCCACTGGCTGACTGTCAAAGTAAATTGATTGGTGACGGGACTACTATATGGCAATTTTGTGTCATCTTAAATGGTGCTGTTATTGGAAGTAACTGCAATTTATGTGCCCATGTTTTTGTAGAGAATGATGTTATTATAGGTAACAATGTTACTGTAAAATCAGGAGTACAATTGTGGGATGGTCTAAGAGTAAAAGATAATGTTTTTATCGGAGCAAATGTCTCTTTTATTAATGATTTGATTCCTCGTTCAAAAGTCTATCCAAGTGAATTTCTAATGACGACACTTGAGGAACATTGTTCGATCGGAGCCAATTCTACAATAATGGGAGGATTGATTATTGGTGAGTACGCTCTTGTCGGGGCAGGAAGTGTTGTTACAAAAAATGTTCCGGCACATGAGATTTGGTTTGGTAATCCTGCATGTAAAAAAGGGTATATCACTAAAGATGGTATTGCCCTGGACTTAAATATGTGTGATAAAAATGGAGTTAAACATAAAATATAAAACGGATATGATTAAATTTTTAGATTTACAGAAAGTTACTGCAAAATATGCAGAAGAGATTCATGAAGCAGTATTGAGAGTCGTTGATTCAGGGTGGTATTTACAAGGCAAAGAAAATGCAATGTTTGAAACACATTATTCTTCATATATTGGTACTAAATATACTATAGGATGTGCTAACGGCCTTGATGCACTGATTTGGATTTTCCGTGCATACATTGAGATGGGTGTAATGCAACCAGGTGATGAGGTCATTGTACCGGCAAATACCTATATTGCTTCTATTTTAGCCATTACTGAGAACGGACTCATTCCTGTGTTGGTTGAACCCAATCTGGAAACATATCAAATTGATGATTCTAAGATTGAAAAAGCTATAACTTCTCGTACAAGAGCTATACTTATAGTACATCTCTATGGTCAGTGTGCGTATACTGAGAAAATAGGAGAATTATGTGAAAAATATAATCTTAAGCTTGTAGAAGATAATGCGCAGGCACATGGCTGCAAATTTAATGGGAGAATGACAGGCTCGATAGGCGATGCTGCAGGGCATAGCTTTTATCCGGGTAAAAACTTAGGTGCATTAGGGGATGCAGGAGCTGTGACAACGAATGATGATGAGTTGGCACATATAGTAAGGTCGGTTGCTAATTACGGATCTGCAAAGAAATATGTTTTCCAATATGTAGGGCGTAATAGTCGTCTTGACGAAATTCAGGCAGCTATTCTTGATGTTAAACTCCGTTATCTTGATAATGATATACAATTAAGAAAAGAAGTTGCAAAATATTATATAGAAAACATTGAGAATCCAGCGATTATTTTGCCAATTGTGAAAGATTGGAATGCACATGTATTTCATCTTTTTACAATTCGTTGTGCAGATCGTGATGGCTTGCAACAATATTTAGCAGAGAATGATATTCAAACTAATATCCATTATCCTATTCCTCCTCATAAACAAGAATGCTATAAAGAATGGAATGATCTTAGCTTTCCAATTACAGAATTGATTCATGCTGAAGAATTGAGTATTCCAATGAGTCCTGTTATATCTATGGAAGAGGTTGAAAGGGTTGTAAAAGTGTTGAATGCTTGGAAGTAATAATCTTATGATGAAGAAAAAGACTATTTGGTTCATAAATAAAGATGCAGCACCTATTGAATTTTATGGCACTCATTTGAGAACAATAAAGTTGGCACAATATTTTCAATCAGAAGGCTATAATGTGAAATTGTTTTGTTCTAGTTATGTTCACAATAGAAACTTATGTTTGTCTGACTCTAATAAGACATTTGAAGAGAAAAACTTATGATAATATCCCTTTTGTTTTAGTAAATGCAGGTTGTGGATCTACTAATGGGATAAGAAGGATTATATCATATTTTAGGTTTGCGGTTAAATTATTCATCCATAGAAAACAATTTGAGAAACCGGATGTGATAATTCATACATCTCGTATTCCTTTTGATATTCCAATTTATCAACTTGCTAAAAAGGTAAAAGCAAAATATATCGTGGATGTTACAGATTTATGGCCTGATTCATTCGTAAGCTTAGGCTTATTGGGAAAAAATAATCCATGCGTGAAAATTGCTTATTGTTTAGAACGATATATTTATAGTAAAGCAGACAACGTTGTTTTTTCTATGCCTGGTGCAGTTAATTATGTGAGAGAAAACGGATGGGATAGTGATCAGGGGGGACAATTGATTTAAACAAATTGCATTATATAAATAATGGTATTGATTTGTCTGAGTTTAATGTTAACATGCAAAGATACAAAATAGAAGATTTTGATTTGGCAAACGATAAAACTTTCAATATTATTTATCTGGGAAGCATTCGATTGGCAAATAATCTTAAACTGCTTATAGATTCAGCTAAAATATTGCAGAATAATAGTGTGCAGGTCTTGATTTATGGTGATGGTGAGGATAGGGCTTTTTTAGAGCATTATTGTGAAGAACAACAGATTACAAACGTAAAATTTAAAGCAAAATGGACATCACCTGAGTATGTGCCATATATACTTTCAAAAGCAGATGTGAATGCTCTGAATTATTCTACTAATTTCGGGAAGTATGGTGGCAGTATGAATAAGATGTTTTTGGGACTGGCAAGTGGTAAACCATTATGTTGTAATGTAGGAATGCCATACAGTATCATATTAGAGGAGGGTGTCGGCATAGACTGTAAGTTAACTGATCCGCAGGATTATGCCGCTGCTATACTTTCGCTTAAAAACTTGCCTTCTGATGAGTATCAGACAATATGTAATAAAGCGAAAAAAGCAGCCGAAAAATATGATTATGCGAAACTATGCGTGAAATTTAAAGATGTCTGTAATTTGTAAATTGTTAGTAAAAAGATAATTAGTAAAAAACATGAAAATAACTTTAATTGGTGCGTCAGGTTTTGTCGGGACTCGTTTGATTACACTTTTGAAAAAAGCACAAAGATATGAGATGTTGAATATTGATTTGCAACAAAGTCGTTTCTTTCCAGAAGTTACAGCAATTGGTGATGTACGTGATCAGGATTATTTAGATAAGAAATTGGAAGGGGCTGAATGTGTTGTTTTATTAGCAGCACAGCATCGGGATGATGTTGTTCCGGTATCTCTTTATTATGATACAAATGTAGGTGGTATAGAAAAGACATTAAAAGCAATGGAGAAAAATAATATAAAACGAATCATTTTTTTTTCATCTGTTGCAGTATATGGTCTAAATAAAAAGAATCCAAATGAAGAATATCCGGCAGATCCGTTTAATCACTATGGGAAAAGTAAATGGCAGGCAGAGCAAATTTTGCATGAATGGTATAAGTTACATCCGGATTGGAATATTGATATTATTCGTCCAACAGTCATTTTTGGAGAACGTAACAGAGGCAATGTGTACAATTTATTAAAGCAAATTGCGAGTGGAAAGTTTCTAATGATTGGTTCTGGAAACAATAAAAAGTCAATGGCTTATGTCGGTAATGTTGTTGCTTTTGTAAAATACATGATTGATGAGGTTCGGACAGGTTATAATGTGTTTAATTATGTTGACAAGCCGGATTTTACAATGAATGAACTAGTGGCTCATGTGAGCAAAGTTATGAATAAACATATTCCGGCTACTCATTTCCCTTATTGGTTGGGCATGATAGGAGGATATTGTTTTGATATATTTGCTTGCATTACTCGTAAGAAATTGGCAGTAAGTTCTGTGCGTGTGAAGAAGTTTTGTGCAACAACTGAATTTGATGCTGCTAAAATACATTCTTCTGTTTTTAAAGCTCCTTATTCTTTAGGAGAGGGGCTGGCAAGAACTTTAGAGTTTGAATTTATATACCCCCCTACAGATGATATTACTTTTAAAAGTGAATAAGATGATAAGAATATGGAAAAAGTAAATAAACTAATATGTATGATATTGTTGTCTTTTTTTATTAGCAGCATGTCAATCTTATAAAAAGGTACCTTATTTGCAAGACGTGGAAGCAGTCAATCAAGCTACTCAGCAGGAAACTCTTTATGATGCAAAGATCATGCCGAAAGATTTATTGACAATTGTGGTTTCGTGTACCAGTCCGGAACTAGCTGCACCCTTTAACTTGACAATTGCCAGCCCGTCTAATTTATCAATACAGTACACTACTACTCAGCCTGTGTTACAACAATATTTGGTTGACAATGAAGGGAAAATATCTTTTCCAGTATTAGGAGCACTGACAGTTGGAGGGCTTACAAAGAAACAGGCAGAGCAGTTAATCGTTGATAAATTGAAGCCTTATATGAAAGAAAATCCTATTGTCACAGTACGTATGGTAAATTATAAGATATCAGTCATTGGAGAGGTTGCTCGACCGGGTACATTTACTATTTCTAATGAGAAAGTGAATCTGTTGGAGGCATTGGCCATGGCTGGTGATATGACGGTCTACGGTCTTCGTGATAATGTAAAGCTGATTCGTGAAGACGCAAACGGTAAACAGCAAATTGTAGCCTTGGATTTGAATAAGGCCGAAACCATTCTTTCACCTTACTATTGGTTACAGCAGAATGATATTGTCTATGTGACCCCCAATAAAGCAAAGGCTCGAAATTCAGATGTCGGTAATAGTACTAGTCTTTGGTTCTCCGCTACTTCTATTCTGGTATCCGTTGTCAGCCTATTAGTAAATATTTTAAAATAATGATTTGCAATGAAAGAAACAAATTTCAACGAAGCACAAGAATCTAAGGAAGAAAGTATAGACGTCAAGGAACTACTGTTTAAGTATTTGATCCACTGGCCTTGGTTTGTGGGGGCGGTTGTGGCGTGTTTGATTGCAGCTTGGGTCTATTTGCATATGTACTCCCGTATATAATATTTCCGCTACGGTTTTAATAAAGGATGATAAGAAAGGGAGGGAGTGCTGGAATGCTTTCCGGGTTGGAGAGTCTGGGATTGGATGGCATGGTCTCTTCTTCGCAGAATATTGATAACGAGATTGAAGTTCTCCGTTCCAAGACTATTGTCAAAGAGGTGGTTGAAGATTTGGGACTCTATATTTCTTATACAGATAAGGATGAATTTCCTTCCAGAAACATGTATAAGACTTCGCCTGTGCAAGTAAGCCTGACTCCGCAGGAGGCTGACTTATTGGAGAAACCGATGACTGTAGAGATGACATTGCAACCACAGGGAAGTATAGATGTGAATGTGAAGCTAGGCGATGATGAATATCAGAAACATTTCGAAAAGTTGCCAGCTGTTTTTCCTACCGATAAAGGAACATTAGCTTTTTTCCTGACGCCGGACTCGGTATTGTCTTCTAAAAGAACATCGGAAGAAACTACGGATTCGGAAAAGACTACACGCAATATTACTGCAACAATTAATAAGCCTTTGGCTGTAGCGAAAGCATATTGCAAGAATATGACTATCGAGCCGACTTCCAAAACCACTTCCGTGGCTGTCATATCTTTGAAAAACTCAAATGTACAGCGCGGTAAGGATTTTATCAATAAGCTATTGGAGATGTATAATATCAATACGAATAATGATAAGAATGAAGTGGCACAGAAAAACTGCAGAATTTATTAATGAACGTATTAGTATTATCTCTAAAGAACTCGGTAGTACGGAAAAGGATCTGGAGAGTTTCAAACGTGGGGCGGGTATTACGGATTTGACCAGTGATGCACAAATTGCATTGACGGGTAGCGCTGAATATGAAAAGAAGCGTGTGGAGAATCAAACCCAGATTAATCTGCTGCAGGATTTGCAGAGAATATATGCAAAATGAAGGTTATGAGGTTCTGCCTAGTAATATCGGATTGCAGGATGTGAATCTTGCGGCTGCCATCAACCGTTATAATGATGTGCTTGTTGAGAGGAAACGTTTATTACGTACATCAACGGAGAATAATCCTACCATTATAAATCTTGATACCAGCATTAGTGCAATGAAAGAGAATGTACAAGTATCTTTAGACAGGGTTTTGCGTGGATTATTTATCACAAAGGCGGATCTGGATCGTGAAGCGAGCCGTTATTCCCGTCGCATTAGTGAGGCACCTGGGCAGGAGCGTGAGTTTGTGAGTATTGCGCGTCAGCAGGAAATTAAGGCCGGACTCTATTTGATGCTTCTTCAGAAGCGTGAGGAGAATGCTATAACTCTGGCTGCTACAGCCAATAATGCGAAGATTATAGATGAAGCTATAGCAGATGATGCTCCTGTGTCTCCTAGAAGTAAGATTACTTATTTGATCGCTTTGATACTAGGAGTCGGAATTCCGGTAGGGGTTATATACCTGCTTGAATTAACCAAATTCAAGATTGAAGGTCGTGCAGATGTAGAAAAGCTTACTAGTGCACCTATTGTCGGTGATATCCCGTTGACAGATGAAAAGCAGGGAGCTATTGCTGTATTTGAGAATCACAACAACTTGATGAGTGAAACTTTCCGTAATATTCGAACGAATCTTCAGTTTATGCTTGAAAATGATAAGAAGGTGATTTTGGTTACTTCTACAGTCAGCGGTGAGGGTAAATCTTTTATCTCTGCTAATCTTGCTATTAGTCTTTCTTTATTAGGGAAGAAAGTAGTAATCGTTGGTCTTGATATTCGTAAACCGGGCTTGAATAAGGTATTTAATATTCCGAGAAAAGAAGTTGGTATAACTCAATATTTGGCTAATCCGGAAAAGAACTTGATGGATTTGGTACAGCTTTCCGATGTAAGTAAGAATCTCTATATTCTTCCTGGTGGAACAGTTCCTCCTAATCCAACAGAATTACTGGCCCGTGATGGATTGGATAAAGCAATTGAAACGCTCAAGAAGAATTTTGATTATGTGATTATGGATACCGCTCCTGTTGGCATGGTTACTGATACCTTGTTGATAGGACGTGTGGCTGACCTGTCTGTTTATGTCTGCCGTGCAGACTATACTCATAAAAACGAGTATACTTTAATCAATGAACTTGCTGAAAAAGATAAATTACCTAGCCTGTGTACTGTAATAAATGGTTTGGATTTGAAGAGAAGAAAGTATGGTTATTATTATGGCTATGGTAAATATGGCAAGTATTATGGCTATGGTAAGCGATATGGTTACGGTTATGGATATGGAGAACATTTTCATGACAAGGAGTCATAAATTCAACCAATATAGCGGTTAATAAACTTTGATATAGAATTCGCCAATATATATATTTTATTGGTGATCGAGATTTTTTTTAGTTAATAATGTCATAGAGTACTTTTAATACTTTACACGAAAGTGAGATGGAACATGTAGGTCCCTAACTTCATGCTACACACATGAAGCCCCTACATTTTGTGGTCAGGAAATGTGCGGCGGTGTATTCCTGATCAACGCCCTCATGTCGGTGTAAATCCGATGTGATTTCTATTATATCAACTGTCTGTGAAGATCGTTGATATTTGAAATGATATTATCACTAGATAATATACAACTCAAAACGGGAGACAGCACTTTTGTTGTCTTCCGTTTTTATATTGAATACTTCTTGGTACTTTATCGGGAGCTTACAAATACTCTTATTTTTATTTGCTGTTTTGGACATTTTAGCGTAACTTGCACACCTATTTTAAAGAATATTTTTTTTACAGGAGAATAACAGGTATGGATAATCATGTGGTAATAATGGCTGGTGGCATCGGTAGCCGCTTTTGGCCGATGAGCACGCCGGAATGTCCTAAACAATTTATAGACGTAATGGGATGTGGACGCTCATTGATTCAGTTGACGGCAGATCGGTTTGACGGTGTCTGTCCCAGAGAAAATATGTGGGTGGTAACTTCAGAAAAATATATAGATATTGTTCGGGAGCAGTTGCCGGAAATTCCGGAAAGTAATATTCTGGCGGAGCCTTGTGCGCGCAATACGGCCCCTTGTATTGCTTTTGCCTGTTGGAAGATTAAAGAAAAAACATCCGAATGCTAATGTGGTAGTGACTCCTTCGGACGCATTAGTTATTGATACGGGAGAATTCCGTCGGGTGGTGGAGAAGGCTCTTCGTTTCACAGATGATAGCAGTGCCATTGTGACAATCGGTATCCGGCCGACTCGTGCGGAAACGGGATACGGTTATATTGCCGCTGCCGATCAGCTCCAGACTGATAAGGAGATATTTACAGTAGATGCATTTAAGGAAAAACCGGACAAAGAAACGGCCGAGAAATATCTGGGAAGGCAATTACTTTTGGAATGCGGGAATCTTTGTATGGAATGTGCGTACTATTACTTCCGTGATGCGTGTATATGCTCCGGGGATAGCACAGATTTTTGATCGTATTTTCCCGGATTTCTATACTGAGAAAAGAGAATGAATCAATCAAGAAGCTGTTTCCTACTTGTGAAAGTATTTCTATTGACTATGCAGTAATGGAGAAAGCGCAGGAGATTTATGTACTTCCCGCTTCTTTTGGCTGGTCAGATCTGGGTACATGGGGAGCACTTCGCGGTTTGCTTCCACAGGATAAGTCTGGAAATGCAACCGTAGGAACCGATATCCGTTTGTATGAAAGTAAAAATTGTATTGTGCATGCCAGCGAAGAAAAACGAGTAGTTATTCAAGGCTTGGATGGATATATCATTGCAGAGAAAGATAACACATTATTGATCTGCAAGCTGGAAGAAGAGCAAAGAATTAAGGAATTCTCGAAATAAAATTTATTTCGAGAATTGATATTCATGTGGTGTCATTCCTGTCATTCGCTTGAAGAACTTCGAGAAAAAAGAAGGATTAGGGAAGTTCAATTCATCAGAAATTTGATAGACAAGCAGATTGCTATGTTTTAGCAATACTTTAGCTTCTAGTATAATGGACTGGTTTATCCAGTCCATTACTGTTTGTTGGCTGGTCTGGCGGATGATCGTATTAAGATAACGAGGAGTGAGACATAGCTTATCCGCATAAAAACTAACATTACGTTCTTTCTTGCTATAAGCATTGACTAAAGAAATGAAACGCTGGAAAATCTCTTCCTGATGTGTCTGACAGCTCTGTTCTTTTTGATTGTTGTTTTTGACAAGATATTCTATATTGCACAAAAGACTAATTAGTAGATATTGAATAGCTTCCCGTCGGAACGTCGGTTCTTGTAATATATTCCATATTAAAGCAAAATAACTCTAGTTAAACAAGTCGTATTCATGTGAGGTCAGAGATAATATGAGGTTTTTCTGTAACTGTGAGAGATGAGTGAAGAAATTGTCTTTTCCGGCTATAGAAAGAAATTCCGCGTCCATGGCTACCATCTGCATATCAAAATCCGGAGAGACTTCTATAATCTGAAGAATGGAATTCGGAACAATTAATAGTAGCTTGTCCGGCTGAAAAGTTTCTTCTATCAGGTTGATTAATACGCGCGCATATCCCTGTTTGATAACTGCGATACGTCCCTCTTTGATACGATAAGGTTGATCTATTGTGATAAGATTGGATTCTATTTTGGCGAAGCTGTTTACGAATCCGAAATGCGGAGATATGAAACGAAATTCGTTAAATCGGACGATATCCGGATTTTCTAAGATTTCGAGACCTATATTTAATGGTATTTTTCTTTTCCATCTTTATCTGTTTTTTCCGCCAAAGATAATAAAAATCAGCAAATAGCCTTTTACTTCTTTCTCTTTATCGAACTATTGGAACATTTTTACTAACTATCGGAATGTGAACGTATCTTTGAAACCTCTATCTTTGTCTTTTGAAGAAATTAAAGAAATGATGTGTATGAAAAGAATGGTTTTCAGTCTCTCCTTTTTATTGTTTGTATCGGGGATGTATGCGCAGATCACGTTGGAGGAATGTCAACGAAAGACGCAGGAAAATTATCCGTTGGTACATCAGTATGGATTGGTGGAGAAGACAAAGGAATATAATCTGGAGAATGCGGCCAAAGGTTATCTGCCACAGTTTGCTCTTTCGGCTAAAGCTTCTTATCAGAGTGAGGTAACGGAAATTCCGGTGAAGCTTCCCGGAGTGGATTTGAAAGGACTGCCGAAAGATCAGTATCAGGTGATGTTGGAGTTACAACAGAAAATCTGGGATGGTGGAGGAATCCGGACGCAGAAGAAACAAACGACTGCGGAAGCGGAGATAGAGAAAGAAAAACTGAATGTGGATATGTATGCGCTAAATAGTCGTGTAAATGACCTTTATTTTGGGATTCTTTTGTTGGACGAGCAACTGAAACAGAATGTATTGTTGCAAGATGAACTGGAGAGAAATTATCGCCAGATTACTGCCTACGTAGAAAATGGCATTGCCAATCAGGCCGATTTGGATGCTGTGAAAGTGGAGCAGTTGAACACAAAGCAGAAAAGAGTTGAACTGGTTTCATCGCGTATGGCGTATTTGAAGATGCTTTCACTTTTGGTAGGAGAGAAATTGTCGCAGGAAACGGTTTTGGAGAAACCTGTTCCTCAAGATGACATTTCGGCTGTCGGTGAGATTCGTCGTCCGGAATTATCTTTGTTCAATGCGCAAGGAGTAGGATTGCAAGTACAGGAGAAAGCTTTGAATGTGCGTCATCTTCCACAGTTCGGATTATTCGTGCAGGGAGCTTATGGAAACCCCGGATTGAATATGCTGAAAAATGAATTTTCTCCCTACTATATTGCGGGTGTTCGCCTTTCATGGAATTTTGGTAGTTTGTATACCTTGAAGAATGACCGGAAGGTAATTGAAAATAAACGCCGGCAATTGGATAATAACCGGGATGTGTTTCTGTTTAATACAAGATTGGAGATGACACAACAAGATCAGGCCATCCAATCATTGGAAAAGCAAATGCAGGATGATGATGAGATTATCCGTTTGCGTACCAATATTCGCAAATCGGCAGAGGCCAAAGTGGCGAATGGAACATTGACGGTGACTGAGATGCTTCGGGAACTGACGAATGAAAGTTTGGCACGCCAGACGAAAGCGATGCACGAAATCCAGCGGTTGAAAGGTATCTATCAATTGAAATATACTACGAATGATTAATATAACTTCTTTAGATATGGAACGAATGACAAAGATAGGAATGGTTGGAGTGGCATTGATAATGTTGGCTGCTTGTGGTAAGGGAATACCCAGCTATGATGCAACCGGCACGTTTGAAGCCACAGAAGTGATAGTCTCTGCCGAAGCTGCCGGAAAGTTGTTGCGACTGGAGGTAGAAGAGGGGACAAGACTGAAAGCAGGTGAGGAGATTGGACTGGTGGATACGGTGCAATTGTATTTGAAGAAATTACAACTGGAGGCCAGTATGAAATCTGTGGAAAGCCAACGTCCGGATCTTGCTAAACAGATAGCTGCTACCAAACAGCAAATAGCAACAGCTGAACGTGAAAAGAAACGCGTGGAAAACCTGCTTGCTGCTGGAGCGGCGAATCAGAAACAGTTGGACGACTGGGATGCACAAGTCAAATTGCTTGAAAGGCAGCTTGTCGCACAGGAATCATCATTGCAGAATAGTACAAATAGCCTGATAGAACAAGGAAATTCGGTTGCCATACAGGTTGCACAGATGGAGGATCAGTTAGCTAAATGTCATGTCCAGTCGCCTATCGAAGGTACAGTATTGGCAAAATATGCAGAAGCCGGTGAATTGGCGGCGATAGGTAAACCGCTGTTTAAAGTGGCTGAAGTGGATCGCATGTATTTGAGGGCTTACATCACCTCCGAACAGTTGTCGCAAGTGAAACTGGGAGATGAGGTAACTGTGTATGCTGATTATGGAAACTCGGAGCAGAAAGCTTATCCGGGGGTAGTGACATGGATTTCCGACCGTTCGGAGTTCACTCCCAAAACGATTTTGACGAAAAACGAACGTGCTAATTTGGTATATGCAGTGAAAATTGCCGTGAAGAATGACGGAGCATTGAAGATTGGTATGTACGGAGGAGTGACATTGAAAAATTAAAAATTGAAGATTAAAAATTAAACGCAAGGGAATGGCAAAGGGAGAACCCATAGTGGTTGTGAAAGAAGTCGGCAAGAACTATGGAACAGTGGAGGCGCTGAAAGACGTTTCTTTCGTTGTGGAACGAGGAGAAATCTTTGGTCTGATAGGGCCTGATGGTGCCGGTAAGAGTTCCTTATTCCGTATTCTGACTACTTTGTTGCTGGCGGATAAAGGAACGGCCATGGTTGCCGGGCTGGATGTGGTAACGGATTACAAACAGATTCGTACCAAAGTGGGGTATATGCCCGGTCGTTTTTCTTTGTACCAGGATCTTTCGGTAGAAGAGAATCTGGAGTTTTTTGCTACCGTATTCCATACGACGATTCAAGAGAATTATGCTTTGATTAAAGATATTTACCAACAGATAGAACCGTTCAGGAAAAGAAGGGCAGGGGCTTTGTCAGGTGGTATGAAGCAGAAACTGGCATTGAGCTGCGCTTTGATTCATAAACCGGATATTTTATTTCTGGATGAACCCACTACCGGAGTAGACCCCGTGTCGCGTAAGGAATTCTGGCAAATGCTGCGAAACTTACGGGAACAGGGCATTACGATTATTGTTTCGACTCCTATTATGGATGAAGCCCGCCAGTGCGACCGGATTGCTTTCATCAATCATGGACAGATTCATGGCATTGATACTCCCGAACGTATTCTTCATCAATTTGCGTCTATCCTTTGCCCTCCTTCCTTGGAACGGGAGGAAGTGAAGCATGAAGTAGCTCCGGTCATTGAAGTGGAACAGTTGACAAAGTGTTTTGGAGATTTTACCGCAGTAGATCATATCTCCTTTCTGGTGAACCGGGGCGAGATATTTGGCTTTCTGGGTGCTAATGGAGCAGGAAAGACGACAGCTATGCGTATGCTTTGCGGATTAAGTAAACCGACATCAGGCATCGGGAAGGTGGCAGGATATGATATTTACCGGGAGGCCGAACAAGTTAAGAAACATATCGGCTATATGAGCCAGAAGTTTTCTCTTTACGAAGACCTGAAAGTGTGGGAGAATATCCGGCTGTTTGCTGGGATTTACGGCATGAAGGAACAAGAGATAGAACGGAAGACAGAAGAATTGTTGGATCGTTTGGGGCTTACTGCCGAACGGGATACTCTGGTGAAGAGCCTTCCGGTGGGATGGAAACAGAAATTGGCTTTTTCAGTATCAATATTCCATGAACCGAGAATCGTTTTTCTGGATGAGCCGACCGGTGGAGTAGATCCTGCTACGAGAAGACAGTTCTGGGAACTGATCTATCAGGCAGCCGACCGGGGAATTACCGTATTTGTAACTACGCATTATATGGATGAGGCTGAATATTGCAACCGGATATCTATCATGGTGGACGGTCAGATAAAAGCACTTGATACACCTGCCCGTCTGAAACAACAATTCAGTGCGGAAATGATGGATGACGTTTTTCAGAAATTAGCCCGCGGTGCGGTGCGCAAAGCAGATTGATTATGAGACAGTTTATAGCTTTTATAAAGAAAGAGTTTTATCATATTTTCCGTGACCGGCGAACCATGCTGATTTTGTTGGGGATGCCTGTCGTGCAAATTATTCTATTCGGTTTTGCTATCAGCACGGAAGTGAAGAATGTTCGGTTGGCGGTGCTCGATCCTTCTAATGATGTGGTAACGCGAAAAATAATTGATCGTTTGGATGCCAGTGAGTATTTCACCGTTACTGCACGTTTTCATTCGCCCCAGGAAATGGAAGCTGCTTTCCTAAAGAATGAAGTTGATATGGCGATTGTCTTTAGCGAACGGTTTGCGGATGATCTCTATACGGGTGATGCTCGTGTACAGCTGATAGTAGATGCAACAGATCCCAATATGTCGACTTCGCAAGTTAATTATGCGACAGGAATCGTTTCTATGGTAGGCCAGGAGATGATTCCCCCGAATATGTCGGCTGCCCGCCTGACTCCTGATATCAAATTGCTCTACAACCCGCAGATGAAGAGTGCTTATAACTTTGTTCCGGGAGTGATGGGCTTGATCCTGATGCTGATTTGCGCCATGATGACCTCGATTTCCATTGTTCGTGAGAAAGAAACAGGCACGATGGAAGTATTATTGGTTTCACCTGTGAAGCCGCTATTTATTATTTTGGCAAAGGCTGTACCTTATTTTGTGCTGTCGTTCGTCAATCTGATAACGATCCTTTTGCTTTCGGTCTTTGTGTTGGATGTTCCGGTGGTAGGAAGTTTGTTCTGGTTAATCACGGTATCTTTGCTGTTTATCTTCGTATCGTTGGCATTGGGCTTATTGATTTCATCAGTCACACGTACACAGGTTGCGGCCATGCTGGTTTCCGGATTGATGCTGATGATGCCCACAATGCTTTTATCGGGCATGATTTTCCCTATAGAGAGTATGCCGGTGATACTTCAATGGATCTCGGATATACTTCCGGCACGTTGGTATATACAGGCTGTGCGTAAACTGATGATTGAAGGAGTACCAGTTGCATTGGTGTATAAAGAGATTGGTATCTTGTTATTGATGGCGACGGTACTTATTACGATCAGTATCAAGAAATTTAAGTATAGATTGGAATAATATGTCGATATGCCAATTGGCTGTATGAATACTATACAGTGTGCTAATGGGCAGATTGATAAATGGAAGAATTATTTATGATAAAGTTTCTGATAGAAAAAGAGTTTAAACAGTTGCTTCGCAACTCGTTTCTACCGAAGTTGATTCTTATTTTTCCTTGTATGATTATGCTGTTGATGCCTTGGGCGGTGAATCTGGAAATCAAGAATATACAGCTGAATATTGTGGATAATGACCATTCGGCTATTTCACAACGTTTAGTCAATAAGATTGCCGCCTCTACCTATTTCCGTCTGGTGGAAGTGCCGGCTTCGTATGAAGAAGGATTACGGAATATTGAAATTGGAACGGCGGATATTGTGATGGAAATTCCGCGGCATCTGGAACGGGATTGGATGAATGGAGAAGATACCCACATACTGATAGCAGCCAATGCTGTGAATGGGACAAAAGGAGGGCTGGGGAGTTCTTATCTATCTTCTATTATTAATGATTATGCAGCCGAGCTGCGTTCGGAATATCCTGCAACTGCTACAGTCTCCGGTGCTTTCCCTTCGATAGGCATTGATACACAGGGGTTGTTTAATCCGAATCTGAACTATAAACTCTATATGATTCCGGCATTGATGGTCATGTTATTAACTTTGATTTGTGGTTTCTTGCCTGCATTGAATATAGTTAGCGAGAAGGAAGTAGGAACGATTGAGCAAATCAATGTGACGCCGGTTCCGAAGTTTATCTTTATTTTGGCAAAGCTCTTGCCTTACTGGTTGATTGGTTTTGTGGTGCTGACTGTATGTTTCATATTAGCCTGGTTAATTTATGGCATAGTGCCGGTCGGTCATTTTCTATTGATTTACTTTTTCGCAGTTCTTTTCGTTCTAACTTAGAGTATGAGAATTCGCGACGCAGATAGCGACCGTCTTTCTTTTCCTCCTTGTTTTCAGTCTTCTTTTCCATGCTGATAACCAGATTGTTGTCTTCATCGATGCGAACGTTGAAGTCATCTTTGGTCATACCCGGAGCAGCCAATTCTACTTTGTACTCCTTTTCCGTTTCCAGCACGTTGATAGCCGGAGCGGTTGCATTGGCTTTTTCCATCCATTCGTTATCAAAGAAATCATTGAAGATACTTGGTAACCAACTTTGAGTTCTTCTAACAGGCATCATAATTTTAGTCTCCTATCCTTTAAGTTAAACATTCAATTAATAAATTTAGAACTTCGGCATTTTCACTTCCGATGGTATCGGTTATCCCGCCTTCCATCGTCCGCTCTCGAACCGTTGTTCGCTTCTATAAATGCAAACCTTATGCCAAGAGATTTTAGAGACTAAAATTGTCTATTTGTCATTTTTATAATGTCATTTTTGAATATAAATGACAAAATGTATCCTGTTTTTATTTATTTTATATAAGATAGATATTAATTTGATAACCTGTTTACTTCTTCTCGATCAGTTTGAACCTTATTCTTAGTGTTTGCCTTTCTTCGTCATAATCATAACTAATGATTTTGAAGGTACCCACTTCAGAAGTATGGGATACATGCAATCCGCAGGCAAAGCAGGCATCATAATCTCCAATGCGGACAATGCGAAGAGTTTCGCTTGCATCGGCAGGTAGCTTACTTAAATCTACAATATCTTTGGCCTGTTCATGAGTCATAAACTCAACAGTCACAGGTAGGTTCTGACTGATTACCTCGTTCACTGCTATCTTCAATAGACTGGATTTGTTCCGCTGTCGGACATGACGAAAAAGTATATAGTCACATTTGCTTTTTTTTCTTTCGATGTGGGCATTGCGAGAACGTGGGCAGCCAAAGGTTTTCACCATGGTGGCATTTAGTAAATGCTCTGCTGTATGCATAGGAGGGTACTCCTGCTTGTTGTGATCGTTGAGTTGAGGTTGTTGTTCCATAAATTATTTTAATAACTTTTTATTTTTAATATCTTCTAATATGTTCATTTGTTGAATTGCTATTTGATTTAATTTGATGAGTCTATCCTTTTGTGCCAAACCTTCGTTTATGAAAACTGCATTTTAGTTTTCCATATTTGATAAGCAGATAAGTTCGTTGATTGAGGCATAATCGCGGATATTTCCTTTTAAATCAGGGTGTGTATCCCGCCATTCTAAGGCTGTCATTCCAAACATGGCTACATTAAGGACATCAGCTTCGCTGGCATAAATCATAGATGTTTGCTGTGAAGTGATTTCTTGAGGGATAAGATGTTGTTTGATTGCATCAGTATGAATATGGTAATTAATTTTAGATAATTCTCGCTTTGCCGACCAACCAAGTTGAGCTTGCTCTTGCTCTTTGAGACGTTGGAATTCTTTTACTATGTATAATTCAAATTCAACGGAAATCCAACTTGCAAATTTGAATGCAATGTCTTTGTGAGCAAAAGTGCCCCCATATCTTCCCGATTTGGATATGATTCCAATGGCACAGGTCGTTTCTATCCATTTTTGAGGCGAAAGAGTAAACGCGTTTAGTCCTGCTTCTTTTTTAAACCCCTCGAATTCGAGGGGTTTAAAATGGGGGTTGTACAATATCTCCCATAATCCTAAATATTCAATGGTCATTCTATTACGTAGCCAGTTGGCAATAACAGCATTGGCATCTGTCGTCTTGTATTTAGCTATGTCGGTTAAGGAAATGTAATCTGTATCGTTGATTTTTAGGATAGTAACATCTGTTTTCTGAACTGTAATCTTTGCCATATTCTGATTTTTCAGTAAAGGTAGAGCTATATTTGGGAATAAAGAAACGTATATCACTTTTTATTCAGAATATGTTAAACTCACTTCCATGCATCGGAGGTATCTCGCTTATTCAATTATTATTTTCTCTCCCAAGAAATGAGGTTGTTTATCTATACCTAAATCTATAAACATTTTGACTCTTGCAAGTAATTCCCGGATGTTAGTTTTCAGTCCGGCATAAGCATTTACATTTGGGGCGTTGTACCCGATGGCGTCTATTCCATTTTTCTCTGCAAGATAGATCGCTCGTTCGTTATGGAAACGTTGGGAGATGATGGTCAGACGATTTTGTCCAAACACTTCTTTGGCACGTACAACAGAGTCGAGAGTCCGGAATCCGGCATAATCTAAATAAATGGATTTTTCAGGAATACCTTTTTGCATGAGTGCTTTCTTCATTTCTTCCGGTTCATTGTAATCCTCTTTACGGTTATCGCCGCTGATGAGGATATATTTAATTTTTCCGGCTTTATATAACTCCACTGTTGCAAGAATCCGATAATCGAAGTATAAATTGTTATTTCCACTTTTCAACTTGGGAGAAGTTCCGAGAAGTAATCCTACATTGTTGGAAGGGATGGTATTTACTTCCGTATATAGTTTGGAGACTGTGTGTTTCTTGATCGTCCTGTTACATACAACTATGCTGATTACACACAGGATAGCAATTATTAGAGTGGTATAAAGCAGTTTGCGTTTCATGTTTCGGATAATAATTGTGACTTCACAAAAATACCATTCTTTTTTAGGAAATCAAGCATATAGACATAAAAAAAGGAGCAACGCCTTGCTCCAACCTTTGTTAACCTTAAATCTAATACTATGAAAAACACAGTGCAAAGATACGGACTATCGTGAAATTAGCAAATAATCCAAGAAAAAACGTATGTTATATAACATTGATTAAGAAAAAGTACCTTCGCCTTAACGGTTATTCGATGTTTTGGGCGATAGACAAATGTGGATGCTCCATTCTTCTTTCTTCATCAACTTTTTTAATAATTACTATGAACTGATTTAACAGCTGAATTTATTCGAAAAAAGCAAAGCTACAAATAAATTTTAGCACATGCGATTTGCGTTATAAAGATTCAAAAATAGAAAAATCGAACTATATATTTTAATATATAGTTTATTATTTATATATTTATAATAATACCGGTAAGTGTTCAAGGGGGACTTTTTTAGGTAGGTGTAACCGGCTGCCATATAGCGAGTTATCTGCCTTTGGAGAGCGTTCCACTATGCGTTCGGCAAAAAGGCGCTTTTTTTATCCCCCAAATGGAGGCTCTAAACTCATGCGGCAGAGCCTCCGTTTGATACATTCAGAGGCTTTGTTTCAAGCAAATGGAGCCTCTAACTTTTGCTTCCCCAAAGAAAGGTTATTAATATGCGAACGTATATGACTATTTAGAACCGAAACCAACTGAAAAGAACCGATGAGTTTAGAAGCTCCCCGCGTATGGCGTATTTTTGCAGGAAAACTGAAAACAATAACAAATATGCAGAAAAAATCTCTCCCGTCTGACATTTATCAGCACATTATGGCATGGAAATGCACAAAAAATGGCCATACAAAGTATAGTGCATCGCTTTTCTTTTTATCTTTGCATGAAATATAATATTACTAATACTTAATATAAACATGAATAAAAGAAGATGGGGCCAATGGATATTATTGGCTGTTGTTTGCTTGAGTTTCTCGATAGGAGAAAGCTATGCACAGAAAAATGATTTTGCTAATCTACGGCGTTATTCAAAAGAAAATGCTGCACTTCCACAAGCGACAAAGAAAGACAAACGGGTTATTTTTATGGGAAATTCCATTACGGAAGGATGGGTAAGGACTCATCCGGATTTTTTCAAATCAAATGGTTACATTGGCCGTGGAATCAGTGGGCAGACTTCCTATCAATTCTTGTTACGGTTCCGGGAAGATGTGATTAATCTTTCTCCTGCTTTAGTGGTGATTAATGCTGGAACAAATGATGTCGCTGAAAATACACAAGCGTATAATGAAGATTATACATTCGGAAACATTGTTTCTATGGCGGAACTGGCAAAAGCAAATAAAATAAAAGTGATTCTGACTTCAGTATTGCCTGCTGCTGCATTTAAGTGGAGAATGGAAATAAAAGATGTTCCGCAGAAAATTAAATCTTTAAATGATCGGATAGAGGCTTATGCAAAAGCAAATAAAATTCCGTTTGTTAATTATTACAAGGCAATGGTGGTTGACGAAAATCAGGCCTTGAATCCTCAATATACTAAAGATGGAGTTCACCCAACGAGCGAAGGGTATGATATTATGGAACCGTTGATTAAAAATGCCATAGAGAAGGCTCTTTGATTTATCATCGCTTGAAGTAGGAATAATCCAACTATAAGAAATGGGAGGATTGCATGAATAGATTCAGTCGTAATGAACGATCAGTCTATATCTGCAATCCTCCTTAATTTATGCTTTAGAGAGTGGTACATTATGTCTTTTCAATTTTATATTTTTCATTGAAGGTGACGTATAGACATAAAAAAAGGAGCAACGCCTTGCTCCAACCTTTGTTAACCTTAAATCTAATACTATGAAAAACACAGTGCAAAGATACGGGATTCCGGTAACTTTGCAAATTATCAGCCCTTAATTGGTGTTTTTATAACACTAATTAATAGACTAAATGCGAAGTTACAGGTTTGTTAAGAGTTTCAGCCCTTAGCAATCAGGCTATAATAAGTGAACAAAGGGGAAATTTTATCCCCATTTCTCTTTCATCAAGTCCTCCAGTTTCAGTAATTCGTCACGATATTGTGCCGCTTCAATGAAGTCAAGTTTCTTGGCAGCTTCCTGCATTAGCTTTCTGGTACGTTCGATGCTCTTTTCCATTTGCGCTTTACTCATATACTGCACTATCGGATCTGCTGCGATATTCGGAGTAGAAGGTTCTACATAAGCATGTCTTTCTTTCAACAGCTCATCTGCCTCTTTTGCATTACCGAATACAGACAAGTTTCTGGCCTTTTTAATCTGTTGCGGGGTAATTCCGTTTGCCTCATTGTATGCCAGCTGCTTTTCGCGGCGACGGTTCGTTTCATCAATTGTCAGTCGCATACTATCGGTGATACGGTCGGCATACATGATGACCATACCGTTTACATTTCGGGCGGCACGTCCCGCAGTCTGTGTCAGTGAGCGGTGGGAGCGAAGGAAACCTTCCTTGTCTGCATCGAGAATGGCAACGAGAGAGACTTCAGGCAGGTCAAGCCCTTCACGAAGCAGGTTGACGCCAATCAGTACATCGTATATACCTTGCCGGAGATCATCCATAATCTTCACACGCTCCAGTGTGTCGACATCACTGTGGATATAATTGCATCTTACATTATTATTAAGGAGATATTCGGTCAGTTCTTCAGCCATACGTTTGGTGAGAGTAGTGACGAGTACGCGTTCTTCCTTTTCGATACGAAGCTGGATTTCTTCCATTAAATCATCAATTTGATTCAGGCTCGGCCGGACTTCAATGATAGGATCAAGCAGGCCGGTGGGACGAATCACTTGTTCTACGACAATACCTTCAGACTGAATCAATTCATAATCTGCCGGTGTAGCACTGACATAGATCACTTGTTTTGCCATCTCCTCAAACTCTTCAAATTTTAACGGACGGTTGTCCATGGCTGCGGGCAAACGGAAGCCATATTCTACAAGATTGATTTTACGGGCACGGTCTCCTCCGTACATGGCACGGATTTGTGGTACGCTAACATGGCTTTCGTCAATAACAATCAAGAAATCGTCCGGGAAGAAATCGAGCAAACAATAGGGGCGGGTACCGGCAGCACGGCCGTCGAAATAACGGGAATAATTCTCAATGCCGGAACAATGTCCTAATTCCCGGATCATTTCCATATCATAAGTTACTCGCTCATACAATCGTTTGGCCTCGTATTCCTTGCCGATAGATTCGAAGAAAGCTACTTGCTTGGTCAAATCATCCTCTATTTCATGAATAGCACGGAGAGTAGCCTCTTTGGTAGTCATGAACAGGTTGGCCGGATAAATCTTATAGGCGTCAAATGGTGCGATAGTGACTCCTGTGATAGGGTCTACCTCTTCGATACCGTCAATTTCATCCCCCCAGAAGGTGACGCGGAGCAGGTTGTCGGTATAAGCCAGATAAATATCCACCGTGTCGCCCTTGACTCGGAAATTGCCACGGTTCAAGTCGATATCATTGCGGACATACAAACTGTCTACCAAACGACGTAGAAACACATTGCGGTCCATCATCCGTCCCCGTTCTATTTCGATGACATTTTTGTAGAAGTCCGAAGGATTTCCCATGCCATAGATACAAGAAACGGAAGACACCACGACCACGTCCTTTCTTCCGGAGAGTAGGGCGGAAGTGGCAGCAAGACGGAGTTTGTCAATTTCGTCATTGATGGCGAGGTCTTTTTCTATATAAGTATCACTGTTGGGTAGATAGGCCTCCGGCTGATAATAGTCATAGTAAGAAACATAGTATTCTACCGCATTGTTTGGGAAAAATCCCTTAAACTCGCTGTATAGCTGGGCAGCCAGTGTTTTGTTATGGCTCAAAATCAAGGTGGGTTTATTGATATTGGCGATCACATTGGCAATGGTAAATGTTTTTCCCGAACCGGTAACTCCTAATAAAGTCTGTGCGGGAAGTCCCTGAAGGACCCCTTCAGTTAGTTGTGCTATAGCTTCCGGTTGGTCTCCGGTGGGTTTGTAGGCTGATGTTAATTCAAAATTCATAGTTAAATCCTAAAAAGTGGAGCAATATTCGGTAAAATAATCGAGATAACAAATCATTTTTCCAAATAAATCCTTTACTTTGCAACATATTAATATCAAAAAACAGATTCATACAACTAGTAATACCAGAAACACATGATTTGGAATGAGAGCATTGAGTGTATGGACCGCGAAAGTCTTCGCAAGATTCAAAGCATACGACTCAAGAAAATTGTAGATTACGTTTATCACAACACCCCCTTCTATCGGAAGAAGATGCAGGAAATGGGTATCACGCCCGATGACATCAACAGTATTGATGATATCGTGAAACTGCCGTTTACCACAAAACATGATTTAAGAGATAACTATCCTTTCGGACTTTGTGCCGTGCCTATGAGCCAGATCGTGCGTATTCATGCCTCGTCTGGAACTACCGGAAAACCGACCGTTGTCGGATATACCCGTAAGGACTTGTCTACATGGGCAGAATGTATCTCACGTGCTTTTACTGCTTATGGAGCCGGCCGTTCTGATATTTTCCAGGTGTCTTATGGATACGGACTTTTTACGGGTGGATTGGGAGCACATGCCGGTGCAGAAAATATAGGAGCATCTGTGATTCCGATGTCAAGCGGAAATACGGAAAAGCAGATTACTTTAATGCATGATTTTGGATCTACGGTACTTTGTTGTACGCCTTCCTATGCTCTCTATCTGGCAGATGCCATTAAAGATTCCGGTTTGCCCCGCGAAGAATTCAAACTGAAAATAGGGGCTTTCGGTGCAGAACCCTGGACAGAGCAAATGCGCAATGAAATTGAAGAAAAACTGGGCATTAAGGCCTATGACATCTATGGTTTGAGTGAGATTGCTGGTCCCGGTGTAGGTTATGAATGCGAATGCCAACATGGCACTCACCTTAACGAAGACCATTATTTTCCGGAAATTATCGACCCGAATACATTGCAACCGGTGGAATCCGGTCAAACGGGCGAACTGGTATTTACTCATTTAACCAAAGAGGGTATGCCGTTGCTTCGTTACCGTACGCGTGACTTAACTGCCTTGCATCATGACAAATGTTCCTGTGGTCGTACGTTGGTACGTATGGATCGTATCTTGGGACGTAGTGATGATATGCTGATTATTCGTGGGGTGAATGTCTTCCCGACACAGATCGAATCTGTTATTCTTGAAATGGCAGAATTTGAACCGCATTACCTGTTAATAGTAGGCCGTGAAAACAATACCGATACCATGGAACTCCAGGTGGAAGTACGTCCGGATTTTTATTCGGACGAAATCAACCGGATGTTGGCATTGAAGAAGAAATTGGCAGGACGTTTGCAAAGTGTACTCGGATTGGGTGTTAATGTGAAACTGGTAGAACCACGTAGCATTGAACGTAGCGTGGGTAAAGCGAAACGTGTGATTGATAACAGAAAAATGTAAATAAGTATTAGGTATTAAGTATTAAGTATTGACCATGCGGGTGATCTTGGAACTACGGTAATACTTGTTACCTAATACCTAATGCTTGTTACCTAATACTTAATACTTATTACTTAATACTTAAATAATTATGGTAGCAAAACAACTTTCTATCTTTCCTTTGAGAACAAGTCCGGCCGTCTGACAGAAGTGACTGAAGTGCTTGCAAAAGAAGGTGTCAACCTTTCCGCTCTCTGTATCGCCGAGAATGCTGATTTTGGTATTCTTCGTGGCATTGTGTCTGAACCGGATAAGGCATATAAAGCCTTAAAAGACAATCATTTTGCTGTGAATGTGACTGATGTAGTCGGCATAAGCTGTCCGAACGTACCAGGAGCTTTGGCAAAGGTACTGGGATATTTATCAGCTGAAGGAGTGTTTATTGAATATATGTACTCGTTTGCCAATAATCATATTGCAAATGTGGTGATTCGCCCCAGCAATCTGGATAAGTGCATCGAAGTGCTGAAAGAAAAGAAAGTCGACCTGTTGGCGGCAAGCGATTTGTATAAGCTGTAAATATAACAGTGAGCAATGAATAATGAACGGTAAACAGTTGTGTTATCCAATTCAAGGACAACGCAATTGCTTACCGTTTTTACTATAAATATAGTGACGCTATCCGGTGAAGATAGCGACGGTATATGCCAACGATACCGTCACTATCCCGAACACATACCGTCACTATTGTGATTCGTTTATAATCTGCTGTTTATAGTTTGTCGTTTGTAATTCGACGTCATTTTCTCTCCTTTTGTCGATGTTTAACGCCTTTTATGTATTAAAAAACATAGATTAATTGCTAAATTCCCAGCGAATAAGTAACTTTGCGCATTATTTTTAAATAGGATGAAGAAAAATATCATTATAACTTTGCTTGCGGCAGCCACTCTGACATCATGTGGAGAGTATAATAAATTGCTGAAAAGCACCGATTACGAATACAAGTACGAAGCCGCCAAAAACTATTTTGCGAAGGGCAGTATAACCGCTCAGCTACTTTGCTGAACGAGTTAATAACCATTCTTAAAGGAACCGATAAAGCGGAAGAATCCTTGTATATGTTGGGTATGAGCTATTATAATCAGAAAGATTATCAGACAGCAGCCCAGACATTTATCACCTATTTCAATACATATCCGCGTGGCACATTTACCGAATTGGCACGTTTCCATGCAGGTAAGGCTTTATTCCTGGATACTCCGGAACCACGTCTGGACCAATCGAGTACTTATCAGGCTATCCAACAATTACAGATGTTCATGGAGTACTTTCCGAATAGTGTCAAGAAGCAGGAAGCTCAGGATATGATTTTTGCTTTACAGGATAAACTGGTGTTGAAAGAGCTTTATTCGGCAAGGCTATATTATAATTTGGGTAATTATATGGGTAATAATTATGAGTCTTGTGTAATCACGGCTCAGAATGCACTGAAAGATTATCCTTATACCGATTATCGCGAAGAACTTTCTATATTAATTCTGCGTGCAAGATACGAAATGGCTATTTATAGCGTGGAAGATAAAAAGGCGGATCGTTACCGTGAAACGATTGATGAATATTATGCTTTCAAGAATGAGTTTCCGGAAAGCAAGTACCTGAAAGAGGCTGAGAAAATATTTAATGAATCACAAAAAGTAATTAAAGACTAAATTTAAATAGATTTATGGACTACAAAAAAACGAATGCTCCTGCTACAACGGTAACCCGTGACATGATGGAACTCTGTGCCGATACAGGAAATGTTTATGAAACTGTTGCTATTATTGGTAAGCGTGCTAACCAGATCAGCGTGGAAATCAAAAACGACCTTTCTAAGAAATTGGCAGAGTTTGCTTCTTACAATGATAACTTGGAAGAAGTATTTGAGAATAGAGAGCAAATCGAAATTTCTCGTTATTATGAGAAGTTGCCGAAACCGGACTTGATTGCTACGCAAGAATACATCGAAGGGAAAATATATTATAGAAATCCGGCAAAGGAAAAGGAAAAACTTCAGTAATTTATTTTCTGACGAAGAATTGATAGTCAAGTAGTAAGCGGGAAAGTAATTCCTATTCCTTATTGCTTGGCTATTATTGTTTAACTCAACTACTATTAGAATACTTATGATTCAACGAATTCAAACAGTTTATTTACTGATTGTTACAGGGTTGCTGATTACAGCCATGTGTTTGCCGATGGGCTACTTCATTGATGCGATGGGAGAACATCCTTTTAAGGCATTAGGATTGGAAGTAAACGGTGCTATTCAGTCTACATGGGGCTTATTCGGAATTCTGATGGTTAGCACCATCGTGGCTGTGGCTACTATCTTTTTGTATAAGAACCGTATGTTGCAGATTCGTATGTCAATTTTCAATAGCTTATTATTGGTAGGTTATTATATTGCTTTCATTGCTTTTTATTTTGCATTGAAAAACGATGAGAATATGTTCCGTATAGGCTGGGCATTGTGTTTGCCGCTTGTTTCTATCATCCTGAACATACTGGTTATCCGTGCTATCGGACGGGATGAGGTGATGGTAAAAGCTGCGGATAGATTGCGATAAAAAGGGCTAAAGCCCCCAGAAATAGAAATCCCCGCTAATTCGTTTAGAGTTAGTGGGGATTTTTTTTAGTTCGTTGTGAATGAGATCTTTAAATAAGAGGTTTTAATCTCTTCCTCCTTGAAAGAGGGGTTATTTCTTCAAATCAAATAAATATGTGAGCTTTATGGTAATGGTTCCATGCGCTGCACGGGCGAAATAATCTTTCTTAGTAGTGCTGTAGAAATCAGACAGGGCAAAGTAATAACGGCCTTCAACGATGAAGCTACCAGCTTTCTTTGTTCTAAGTTCTACACCACCACCACCGGCAATACCATAGTCAAATTTATTTTGAATCTTAACTCCGTACAGGGCTTTCTGTGTATCAGATAAGCTATTCATATCAATACCTTTTATTGTTTCCGATTCACTGATTAGAAAGCTGATTTGAGGACCTGCATGGACAAAGAATTGCAATCCTCTGTCTCGTCCGAAAGCGAGGTGAGCGAGGAAAGGAATATCTATATAAGTCATTTTGCGGGTGTAAGTTTTAGTAGGGTCCTTCGAAGTGACTTCATATCCGTTGGCGTCCAGTGATATTGTTTCAAATAATTGGTCCCAGCCTCGTTGCGAGACATTCAACTCGACCTGTGCGCCACAAATCATGGCAAAATACTTCTCGGAAATATAACGTGCTGTCAAACCTCCGGTAATTCCCATCAGGCTATTTTGCTTGATGGTGGGAGTAAAAGAAGCACTGTTTAAATTGACACCTCCATTGATACCTACCGATAAATTGTTTCGTGCTTCTCCGATTTGAGCGACAGCAGGAAGGGCAAATCCTGTAAGCAGGAGTGTTGCGAGCAAAAATGTCTTTATCTTTATCATTTTCGTATTATTCGAAATCAAGTTTTACTAATTCAAAGTTCTTAGTGAAACGTATGAAGAACACCTTTTTATTAATAAATCCTCCCCAGTTGTTTACACGCTCGAATTTGAAACCGGTCTGGATAGGAGTAAGGTTCATCTTGGACAGGTTATTTTCCAGTTCCGAGCCATAGCGTGACAATCCTTTCAGGAAGAAGAAGCCTGTGTCGAAACCAAGCATTGCATAGTTAGGGTATTTGCTGGCTAAATCTTTGCTGTACCATTTGTGGTAGGCATTAGTAAACTGCACAGCTGCCGGGAACAACGTATTCGTATAGAATGAAGAATAGAAATATACATCCAATTCAAAGAAGTTTTCCAGATGATCTCTGGTATAGGTCTGCCATTCCGGATAGCCGAACAGATGAATATTCTCTGCAGGATTCTCTCTGACTAACAGCGTCAGTTGAGGAAGTATCTTAATTAGTAAGACGTTGTTGCCTGATGTCGGAATAAAGATGTTTTCTTTATCACTGCGGAGCGCTGCTTTCAACGTTTCTTTCGTTGCGCTTTCACTGACGGTTCTCATTGGAATTCCTTTACTTTTCAACTCTTGTTTCAAGCCGCTGATAAATTCCGCTTTCTCCTTATCAACGCTCGCCGGTTCTATGAAGATAACGTTTGCATTGGGAAATTGACGGGTGAAGTGCTCGTAAACTTCTGAATATAAGTAAGATTGAGGCGTATTGATCTGATAAACAGCTGGGTTGTTGAATACCTCTTCTCCTTTTTGAGAGAAAGGAATCACCAGGCGTATGTCGTTCTTCTCTGCGAAGTCGGACAATGGCTTTATTTGATTCTGATGCATCGGACCGAAGATGATATTCATACTTTTCATCTCGTTCTTGGCAAGAATCGTATTTAATGTAGAAACCTCTTTTCCGCAATCATATACATACAGATCAAGAGAAGTACCCGTACGTTTCAAACTGTCTACTGCCATTAAAAAACCTTCATAATATTCTACCATACGTTTGTCTTCCTGGAAAGGCAACAATAAAGCTGCTTTAATGGTAGACAGCTTTTGGGGAGTCTCTTTACTTTTGCGGAAAAGCTCGCTATTGCTGGGAGGAATAGCGTATAGGATCTTCCTTCTGTGTAGGTTGCACGGTCGTTGCTGCCGGGTAAGGGATGCAAAGGAATTGTCCCTTTTTCATGCCTTTTTTCAGTTCCGGGTTAGCTGCAATTAACTCCTGCTCGCTGATTCCATATTCACGGCTCACGCTAAAAATAGTCTCTTTGCGTTTTACCTTATGCATATCCTTGCATTTCGGCACAACAGGACCTTGAATGGTGGTCTGTTCGGTAGGCGTTTGAGTTGCAGTAGCAGTTTGCTCTTCTTTTTTCTGCGGAATCAGGATGACCTGTCCGATGCGGAAATTTTCGGCACTCAAACCGGGGTTTGCTTCACAGATAGCCTTGGCGGATACGTTATACATTGTAGTCAGTTTATATAAAGTCTCCCCGGCTTGAATCGTATGGAATGTTTCCCCTTTCTGACTCTCTTTTCCCGTAGGAATTTTGATGGTCTGTCCGGCATAAATCTTTTCATCACAGCCCGGATTCAGACGTATAATGTCAGATGTAGTGACATTGTACATCTTGGAGATAGAGTATAAACTTTGTCCTTTTTCGATAGTATGCAAGAAAAATGATTGATTTTCTTGGGCATAACTGATAGCGTATGAAGCGCTTATAAAAAGCAAAAATAAGAATAATCGGTTTATCGGTTTCATCAAATTATAACTATTAGTTCTTGAAATCAAGGAACAAAGGTACAAATAATGCCCTATATCTTCATAAGATTTGAGTTAAGAAAATAATATTGTGCTTTTTTAGGAGCATATTTCAGTCGGAAACATTAATTTTGTACCGTTTATGAAGGATATGAATATGCAAGAAACAGAATATATTAATGTGTATGGTGCGCGCGTACATAATTTGAAGGATATTGATGCCGAGATTCCCCGTAATAGCTTGACTGTGATTACCGGATTGAGTGGTAGTGGAAAATCTTCTTTGGCGTTTGATACGATATTTGCAGAAGGACAGCGTCGCTATATTGAAACCTTTTCAGCGTATGCCCGCAACTTTTTGGGTAATCTGGAGCGTCCGGATGTCGATAAAATAACCGGTTTGAGCCCGGTGATCTCTATTGAACAGAAAACGACGAATAAAAATCCGCGTTCTACGGTAGGAACTACTACTGAGATATACGATTATCTCCGTCTGCTTTATGCTCGTGCGGGAGTGGCTTATTCGTATCTGTCCGGTGAAGAAATGGTGAAATATACCGAGGAGCAGATTCTCGGTCTGATTCTGAAAGATTATAAAGGAAAGAAAATCTATTTGTTGGCTCCCTTGATTCGTACACGTAAAGGACATTATAGGGAGCTTTTTGAGCAAATACGTAAAAAAGGATATCTCTATGTTCGGGTAGACGGTGAAGTGCGTGAAATTACTCATGGTATGAAACTCGACCGTTACAAGAATCACGATGTAGAAGTGGTTATTGATAAATTAGTGGTAGCGGAGAAAGATGACCGGCGCTTGAAACAGAGTGTGGCAACCGCTATGCGTCAGGGAGACGGCTTGTTGATGATTCTGGATGCACAGACGGAAAGTATCCGTCATTATAGTAAGCGACTGATGTGTCCTGTCACCGGATTGTCTTATCGTGAACCGGCACCGCACAATTTTTCATTTAACTCTCCTCAGGGAGCGTGTCCAAAGTGTAAAGGGCTGGGAGTAGTCAATCAGATTGATGTGGATAAAGTGATTCCCGACTGTGAACAATCCATTTATGAAGGAGCCATAGCACCTTTGGGAAAATATAAAAATGCTATGATCTTCTGGCAAATCGGTGCTTTGTTGGAAAAATACGATGCAACACTGAAGACCCCAGTAAAGGAATTGCCGGATGATGCAATTGAAGAAGTGTTGTATGGTTCCGATGATCGTATAAAAATCAAGAGCTCGCTGATCGGCACTTCTTCTGATTACTTTGTAACATTTGAGGGAGTAGTGAAGTATATTCAGATGTTACAAGAGAAAGACGCTTCCGCTACTGCGCAAAAGTGGGCAGAACAATTTGCAAAAACTACTGTATGCCCTGAATGTAAAGGTGCGAGCCTGAATAAAGAAGCCCTTCACTTCCGTATTCATGATAAAAATATCAACGAATTGGCGAATATGGACATCAACGAGTTGTACGACTGGTTGATGAAGGTGGATGAGTTCCTGTCCGATAAGCAGAAGAAAATATCGGTGGAGATTCTGAAAGAGATTCGCACACGTTTGAAGTTCTTGCTGGACGTGGGTCTGGATTATCTGGCATTGAATCGTAGCTCTGTTAGTCTTTCCGGTGGTGAAAGTCAACGTATCCGTTTGGCTACACAGATCGGCTCGCAGTTGGTGAATGTACTTTATATTCTCGACGAGCCGAGTATCGGTTTGCATCAGCGTGATAACCTGCGTCTTATTAATTCGTTGAAAGAACTTCGTGACATGGGAAACTCCGTAATTGTAGTGGAACATGATAAAGATATGATGCTGGCTGCCGATTATGTGATTGACATGGGGCCAAAAGCCGGACGTCTCGGTGGAGAAGTCGTTTTTGCCGGAACCCCGCAGGAGATGCTGAATACAGATACGATGACTTCACAATATTTGAATGGAAAAATGAAGATAGAAATCCCTGCTAAACGTCGGAAAGGGAATGGAAAATCTATCTGGTTGAGAGGCGCGAAAGGTAATAATCTGAAAAATGTTGATGTTGAATTTCCATTAGGTAAACTGATTTGCGTCACAGGTGTATCAGGGAGTGGAAAATCAACCTTGATTAATGAAACATTACAACCTATTCTTTCACAAAAATTCTACCGTTCATTACAAGATCCTTTGGAATATGATTCTATTGAAGGATTGGAGAATATAGATAAAGTAGTAGATGTGGATCAATCCCCGTTGGGGCGTACCCCACGCTCCAACCCGGCCACCTATACGGGGGTATTTTCGGATATCCGTAACTTGTTTGTCGGTCTTCCGGAAGCTAAGATTCGCGGATACAAACCGGGACGTTTCTCCTTTAATGTTTCGGGCGGACGTTGTGAAGCATGTACAGGAAACGGCTATAAGACGATTGAAATGAACTTCCTGCCTGATGTATATGTACCTTGTGAAGTTTGTCATGGCAAGCGATATAACCGGGAAACATTGGAAGTCCGTTTCAAGGGAAAGTCCATAGCCGATGTGCTTGATATGACGATTAACCGTGCCGTTGAATTTTTTGAGAATGTTCCGCAAATTTTGAACAAGATTAAAGTATTGCAGGATGTCGGACTCGGCTACATTAAGCTGGGGCAATCTTCTACCACTCTTTCCGGCGGAGAGAGCCAGCGTGTGAAACTGGCAACGGAACTTTCAAAACGTGATACGGGAAAAACTCTTTATATTCTTGATGAACCGACTACGGGACTTCATTTCGAAGATATCCGTGTATTGATGGGAGTATTGAATAAGCTGGTGGACAAAGGTAATCTGTGTCATTCCTGGAGAGCATGAAGTCGATTTAAAACTGGCAGCTAAAGCCTCCGGTAATAAGAAAACTGTGCCTCGAGTTGATTCCCGTAAAAGAACTTCTGCCACTTACCGGATATATCCGGGGAGGTTGTTCGCCGATCGGTATGAAAAAGCATTTTCCTACTTATATTCATGAAACCTGCCGGCAATTTCCGTATATTTATGTAAGTGCCGGTGTACGGGGACTTCAGATAAAAATAGCTCCGGAAGATTTGATTCGTGAATCCAGGGCGGAAATTTGTCGTTTATTTGAGGAGTAGTTTAACAAATCATTGTGCAAAAACTCGAGAAAAAGTATATATTTGCAAAATATATGTAAGGGGGGAGAAACGATGCGTGTCAAAGTTCGGTCGGTCTGAAAATATCTGATTGCTTTGGTTTTCAAAGCGTTAGAACGGGGTAGGAGTGAGCTGGGTGGAAAAACGAAGCGTTTACATCGCTTTACATCGAGCTTACATTTGAACCTTGTTTGAACGCCGTTCAAATGAATCTCTTTACATTAGGAGTGGAGTAGGGGAGAATTCAGGCAGTATGGTATTATTTCACTCCGATGCTTTGCCCAGGCCATACTTCCATATACAAAGATAACCAAATGGTGTAATTTATGCAAGTGGAGTAGGGGAGCGCTTCGCTTCTCTCCTATTTTTATTTATTAAAATTATTCCATATAGCTGATATTTGGTATATTTGCAGTGAAATAAATACTATATATCATGAGTAAAGTTATCCATGTACATTTGATTTTTGAGAAAAAGAACATCTACTTTGGTAGTATATCGGCCATTTTTGAAACTCTGACGGAGAAACAGGTCGGAATCACTAAGAGTAGTCTTTTACATGCTGGACTGGTTGATGACATTGCCAAATACACGAAACGTGCAATGATTATTCAGTCTCGCTTGATAACATGTACCAGAAAGGGATAAAATGCCTTAGAACGCAATTAAAAGCCGCAAAAGCGGCTTTTTTTGCCCTTATAAGTGTCAAACTATGATGGAAGGCTGTATTTATCCGTTTGAACGCTTTGAACGTCTTAAAAAGTGGAAAGGTTATTCACTTGCTTATTCATTTGGTTATTCATTTAAGCTATTACAAAAACGAAATGTTTTGATTGCTTATTCATTTGGTTATTCATTTTTGTGCCTATTTTGTTCTAATAAAACGGGGAAATATCTTTTTTTTATTTGGTATTCATCGGTTTTTATAATATTGTAGGGGGTAAATTGTATATAGATAATATTTATTTACTCCCCTGTATTTTTATATATTCTGCTGTAAAATAGTGATTTAACTGTTTTTACCTCCCTTTCCCCATAAAACACGTTTTAGATGGCATTGGCAACCGTAGAATCGCTTGCATCCGAAACACGCCCCGACTTGTCCTGTTTAAGTTGTGTAATTGTCTGTTTGAGCATCCCTATTTCCTCTGCCATTTCTCGAATGGTGGAGTCTTTTTCCCTTAAAACATCCAGAAGCTCCCTAAAATTATTGTTAGCTGTTTCTGGAGGAGCTGTTTCCGTTACTACTGGTGTAATTTTTTCGGCTTCTATATCTTTTAAAAGAAAGTCGTCGATTGATATTCTAAAAAACTTAGATATTTCACATAACAAACTCAATTTAGGTTCTGTATTACCCAGTTCATAGTTTGACATTGTACCTTTTTTGATGCCCAGAAACTCAAATTCATCTAATTTAAGTCCCCTACTCTCCCTTAGATATCTAAGATTCTTAGAAAAAACGCTCATAAATCTAAATTATTTGGATTAACACTTTGTTGTCTAAGAAACTTAGACTATATTTGCCACGTGATTAAAGTTTAAACACGCCCCAAAGCTACAAAAAAGGCTTGAGGTAACAATGAGAATTTAAAAAGAAGCAAAATGGAAGTAAAATTTAAAAAGGGACAAAGTGTGAGAATCACCAAGAGAAATGGTGAGATCATTGATGGTATAGTTCGTGACTGGGATTATAACATTTGTACGTTCGTGCGGGAATATAATATCGATTATATGAAAAATGGTCAGGTTTGGACTGTAATATGTGTTCCGGAGGATGCGATAAAGGAGCTTTAATAATTTTCTCGGGCAGTTAGTTCAGCTGGTAGAACAAACTAAACTCCTATAATGGAGAGGTTATGGTCCGCGGTTCGAATCCGCGACTGCCCACTACGATAATTTAAATATTAGATAGTATGAAAGAACGAATAGTTGTAGAATACGGTGAGGTGAATAAAATTGCCGAACTGATGGGCTGTACAAACGTGATGGTGAGTCATGCGCTTGCCTTCCGTAAGAACAGCAAACTGGCCCGTTCCATTCGTAAGCTCGCCATTGAGCGCGGTGGATCCAAAGTAGGTGGTAATCCTCAAAATACAAGTAGCCATGAAAAATGATTTGATGACATTGTTCAGCGACCAGCTGCACTGGTTTGCTCGTCTGAAACGAAAACAGCGCTTTTGCGTGCTTTACTTCTGTATGAGTTTCGGGATCCTGCTCTCTATTTTTTTTATTAATCCGCTGCTGGAACTTCTCGTAGTGTTGAATTTCGGGATCTCCGTGCGGCTGCTGAAGAAGCATGTCCCTTTGAATGATTTAGAGGATTGATAATCAAGCTGGGAGATGGAATACTTTGATAATATATTGTGTGTAACTTACAAAGAGCTGCTGGATATAATGCCCAAAGGCACTTTGAATAGCCAGCTGTCCCGAGAAAAACTGGATGTCGTTTCCCGTGGCGGTGGTGAAAATAATCCGGCTCTGTATGCCTATTCCTCCCTTCCCGAAATACAAGAAACGTTGGGTTGAGCGTCATGGCGAACCCGAGAAACAAATGAGACAGGAAATGATCCGTAACATAGTGAAGAAAGACGAGAAGGCCGAGAACTTTTTCGAGGATTACCGTTACGACAAGAACGGTGAGATGGTCGCTCTTCCCGAGGATGTGAAGAAGGAATACACCTGGAACGCTTCGGTGCTGAACGCGTTGATGGAAGAGTTCAAACGCTTGAGTTCATCCAATAACAAGCTGACCGGTTTCCGCCGTAACCTTTGGGAACTTCTGCTTGTCACGAGTGAGGAATGGCGTCCGGTGTACGGGCACAGTCTTCCGGGCAGTGTGGGGCGTTTGAAAGCCCTGATAAACAAGTTCCGTCCCGACAACTACGGTGTGCTTGTGAGCGGTAAATACGGCAACAGCAACACGCTGAAGATCGAGGAGGACGGCGGGCGTTACCTTGTAGCATTGAAACGCAGCCGCGTTCCGGTTTATACTGACATGGAGATCTTCGAGGAGTACAACCGTGTCGCTCCGGAACGTGGCTGGAAGCCCCTGAAGAGTCCCCGCAGCCTCCGCGAATGGTTCAACAGCCCGCGTGTCGAACCTCTGTGGTACGATGCCGTTTATGGGGAAATGAAGGCACACCAGCGTTATGACCGCAAGCACCGGACCATCCTTCCGGGCCGTCGTGACAGCCTCTGGTATGGCGACGGCACGAAGCTGAACCTCTACTATCGTGACGAGAACGGAAACAAGTGCACTACAAGCGTGTACGAGGTGGTGGATGCCTATAGTGAAGTCCTGCTCGGTTATTACATCAGCGACAACGAGGACTATATCGCCCAGTACCATGCTTTCCGCATGGCTATCCAGACGAGCCGGCACAAACCCTACGAGATCGTGTGCGACAACCAGGGCGGTCATAAGAAGAACGCGGCGCTGGGCCTTTTCTCGAAGATCAGCCGTATCCACCGCCCGACAGCTCCGTATAATGGCGAATCTAAGACGATTGAGAACATTTTCTACCGCTTCCAGAGCCAGGTATTGAAGAAACGTTTCGGTTTCACCGGGCAGAATATTACGGCAAAGAGAGATACAAGCCGTCCGAATTTGGAATTCATCAACGCGAACATCGACTCCCTCCCCACATTGGAGGAACTGAAGGAACAGTATGCCGCCGCCCGTGAGCAGTGGAATTCAATGAAACACCCTGCCACCGGCATCTCCCGGATTGAGATGTACAATACCAGCGTGAACGAGGCTACCGATGCGGTAAGTGTGTCGGATATGGTGGAGATGTTCTGGTACACGACCGAGAAACCGTCGCTGTTCACCGCCAACGGTATCGAGATCACGGTACAGGGAAAGAAATACCCTTACGAGGTTTTCTCCGCCCCCGGTGAGCCTGATCTGGAATGGCGCCGACGTAACACCTACAAGAAGTTCTATGTCCAGTACGATCCTTATGACATGAGCAGCGTACGTCTGCTGTACAAGGATAAGGGCGGAGCGATGCGCTTTGAGTGTGTGGCTTCGTTCCCGCTGATGATCCACCGTGCCCAGCAGGAGCAGACGGAAGCCGAGAAACGTTTCATCCGCGCCCAGCAGGAGGCCGTCATCAACGAGCGTATAAACCGCCAGGTCGTTGCCAAGGACATCGAGTACGAACATGGTGTCGCACCGGAACAGAACGGTCTGCGTACCCCTGACCTGAAAGGTCTCGGAAAGGAGGCGCAACGCCAGATTGACCGTCGCACAAGAAAATACAGCCAGCCGGCCCGTCCTTCCATCGGCCGAGACATGAAAGTCATCAGCAACGTGACATGGGACAGCTTTGAGAAGAAGGAAGTGAGCATCCGCAAGGTGGTCGGGAAATTATAAGGAACAGATTTATAACAAGATAAAAAATATTGATTATGGAAATTACAATGAAAGAAAAGGACGCCATCAGTGAAAGCCTCCGGGCTTACGTGGCGAAATACCCGAGCCAGACGAAGGCTGCTGGCAGCCTGAAGGGGGTTAGTGTAGGTACTGTTAGCAATATCCTGAATGGCCGTTATGAGAATATCAGCGACGAGATGTTCCGTAATGTCGCCTCGCAGGTCGGTGGTGTAAGCGCTACCGGCTGGCAGATCGTGGAGACCGGTGCTTACCAGGAGATCACGGCTGTACTCTCCGATGCGCAGCGCTGGCGCAATGTTACCTGGGTGACCGGCGAGGCCGGTTGTGGCAAGAGTACCACCGCCCGTGTTTACCTCCAGGAGCATAAGGAGGTTTTCTATATCCTCTGCTCTGAGGACATGAAGAAAGGTGACTTTGTCCGCGAGATCGCCCGTACGGTCGGAATCCGGACCGAAGGGTATAATATCCGTGAGGTGTGGGGGCTTATATTGGATGACATCATCCAGATGGACGCGCCCCTGCTGGTGTTCGACGAGGCGGACAAGCTGACCGAACCGGTGTTCCACTATTTCATCAGCCTGTACAACAAGCTGGAGGAGAAATGCGGTGTCGTGTTCTTGAGTACCGATTATATTGCCAAGCGCATCAGCAACGGCTTGCGGTACCAGAAGCCCGGCTACAAGGAGTTCTACAGCCGTATCGGACGGAAATTTTATGAGTTGGAGCCTACGGACGTGAACGACGTGTTTGCGATCTGTTCCGCCAACGGTGTGACTGACAGGAAAGACATCGATAAGGTGATAAAGGAGGCTTCGACATGTGACTTTGATTTGCGGCGTGTGAGGAAGTCCATTCACAAGGTGAAACGCATGACGGGGGAATGACCCCCGTTCAAATACCGTTCAAACGTAATTTTAAGGATATGGAAAACAAATTTGAATACTTAAAGATCGACGGTCGCGAGCAGCTTCCCGCTCCCTGGAGCGATTACCCAGTCTTGAGGGAATACGAGACGGTGACCGTTTACCGGAATGGTCGCGACTACCTGGACGCCCTTGTGGGACAGCAGGACGGCTGGTGGGTTGCCGGCGTTCACATGGAGGTGGGCGGTTCCGGCGGTGGTTTCAACCCGGGACGTAAATGGGGACAGTTTGCCACCCGTGAGAATGCCCTTTTGTGGGCACTCGGCAGGATGCTCTGCCACGAGAAACTGCGGGGTGCCGCACGGCAGGCCGTACTTGACCGAATTGACAATATCCGACAACTAACACTGTTCTGACCATGGAAGAAGAGAAAAAGGATAATAAAAAAGCGGGCATGAGACGTGCCTTGAATGTCAGGGACATCCTGAACAAGAAGTATGACGTATTCCCTTTCGAAGGGAAATGGAAGGATGCCTTCGACACTCCGGAAGTCCGGGGCTGCTGGTTCGTGTGGGGCAACAGCGGTAACGGTAAGACCTCTTTCGTGATGCAGCTCTGCAAGGAACTTTGCAAGTATGACCGTGTGGCGTTCAACTCCCTGGAGGAAGGAACTTCTCTGACAGTCCAGAATAACCTGCGGCGCTTTGGTATGGCCGAGGTAAGCCGCCATTTGGCGTTCATCAAGGAGGACATCCCCACCTTGAAGATCAGGCTCCGGCGTCATAAGAGTTTCAACATCGTGATCATTGACAGCTTCAATACACACAGATGACGTATCGTGACTATATCCAGCTGAAGGAGGAGTTTCCGGACAAGCTGTTTGTTTTCATCAGCCATGCCCGTGGCAAGAATCCTAAAGGTGATGCGGCCACGAGCGTGATGTATGATGCCGACCTGAAGATATGGGTAGAGGGCTACGTCGCCTTCAGTAAGGGACGTTATCAGGGGGCCACTGGTGAATACACAATCTGGGAGAAGGGCGCCTATGACTATTGGAATGTGGCGGGACCGAAACAGAAAGGAGGCCAGGCATGAGCAGGATAAAGAAACAGCTGGAGATTTGTCCTCCCGCCTATATGTGTAAGGGGCCTAACCGTGAGAACTTCGTCAGTACCGGCCACAAGTGTGGTTACTGCAAGGGCAACGGCTGGTTCTGGGGAACGGAAGAGGGCAGCCGCGAGGACGTGCATGTATCCTGCCCGGTGTGTGGCGGCAGCGGTGAGCTGGATGCGATTATAACAGTGGACTGGAAACCTTCAAGCAAGTGAGCCATGAGAAAGGAGTATTACAACTACGTTGTGAAGCTGCCCGTTCTGCTTCATGAACTGTTCCGCGGGAAGGTTGCCGACTATCATTTTTCCGACATGACGGTAGTGATGAACCACTTGGTGAAGTCCTACATCCGCATGACGGATGGTGGCAGGGTCTCCACGGCCACCCGGCGCATCCTCCTCTGCATGGATCGTATTCCGGACATGTCGTTCTTCTTCCGCCGTCAGGAGAAGTCGGTGCTGTTCTTCGAGATGGATCCGGCCGTTGCCGGCAGCCTGCAGCGTGCCATCATCGCTGGCGGCTGGGGCAACCGCCAGCGTCTTGTCGTCCGCCTGGTGTGCGCCTTCTGCTGCGGTGCCGGTGTGACATTGAACAACCTTTCGATGGAGCTTGCCTCCGAAGAGGTGTTCCGCCGTCCTGAAGGCTACCTCATACATACCTACGTGAGCAATTACCAGTACGTGTTCCTGAAGGAGACGGCCGCTGCCCAGCGCATGAGCGTGGAGGGTATGCTGACGGCTGCTGCTGAACTGCTGGTGGGAACGGATGACGAAGGTTCCGGATACCATATTCCGGAGAGTCTCGGCCGTATCGCTGACCGCGTGTTCGAGGTGAGGGGCAGCACGCTGAAGGACTTCCGCCGGCAGTGTCTGGTGAGCATCCGCACGAACACTATCGGTCCGGACCGTATCGCCTCCTTCATGGAAAAGCACGGCATCGCCTCCGCCCGTGAGTTCCTGCGCCGCGTGGTCCTCTTCTTTCTGGAGGCACGGTATCTGATTTACCGTAAGGAGGTAGAACTTGATGAGGATGACCTTCCGGAGGAGGAAGAGACGGATTGGGAGGAAACTATGTACAGCCAGTATCAAAAAAGAGATTTCGCGATTTCAACATATAATTATTAACCATTAAAATTTAACAGAAATGATTACAGAAAAACAGAAAGAGGCAGTAAAGGAACTCTGCCAATACGTGGATAACTTTTGTAAGGAAAACGATCTTAGTGCCTTTATGAGCGTTGCGGCCAGTGAGGACCATCCAGACGGGCTTGAGCAGATAGCCGGCTCAATCATTACCGGCAAGACTGAACATATTGTCGGCTCTATTTCCGGGGTTGTCAAAGCGAATAAGAATGTCTATATGCTGCTTTCCGTGGGACTTATGCAGGCCTACACGAGAAAGGCTGACATTAATACTATTCCGTTCGGTGAAAATTTGAATATGAACTGATGAATGCAGCATAAACAGCTATGAGTGAAAATAACAACAAGCAGAAACGTAAACGTGTCTGTCCGCATTGCGGCCGAAAGTTGTGGATGCGTGAGTTCTATCCGTTGAAGAATGGGGGACGGAGTTCCTGGTGTCATGAATGTGTGCTGGTGTACAAGCGTGAACAGTACCGCAAGCACCGGAAGGTTGCTGACGGTACTTTCATGCACCGGACACTGGGACGGCTCGTCGAGCATAAGGGATATTCCACCCGTATCTTTTGGAACGGTAATATGCTTTCCATCATGCGTCGCCACTATCACAATACCCTCAACCGGGAGCTGGCTGAAATGCTCGGTGTTTCCGAACGCAGCGTCACCCGGAAGGCCCGAGAGATGGGACTGGAAAAGGACAAAGGTTTTGTAGCCTCCCTTAGCCGGGAACATTTGTTGCTGGCAAACGCGAGAAGCAAGGAACTGGGATATCCGGGCGGCTTCACCAAGGGGATGAAGTTTCGGGGAAACCAGTACACCGGGAGGATAAGAGTTGAATAACATACAGCACGGTCAATATTATGAGTAAAAAAATGGTAATTGTGGTCACCGCAGTTGGTGTCCGTAAAGTAGTGGAAAAATGGCTCTGTGAGAATATGACTTGCGAGCTGGTTGTGTCACGTAACGCACGCCATGAGTGTTGTGTGGAAGTCATCTATGATAGCGGAAACCCTTCGGTTTTGCGTACTCTTCTACGCTCTGCCGTGGGTGAAATCATAGAGTTGTGCTGATGTGGTATGAATAGTTTGAGTTAATGAAAATCTGAATAGAATGGGCATACTTGAATTTTTCGACCAGTATAAGTGTACAAAAAATGAAAAAAGAGCATCTTCTTGATTATTTGTGTACTATCAGAGTAAAGAGGGTGATTAAGGAAATCAATGACCTTAAAATAAACAAAAAAACAGTATAGCCATGCAGATAGACATCAACAGCCGCAAGCAGTTAAATAAACCCGAGAATTATGCGGCGTTTTACAGCCTTTTGAACCGCCTTCCGACATCGGATCGTGACGCACTGAAGGAAAGCATCGTTTCCCAGTACACGGAGGGACGTACCACGAGTCTGCGTGACATGACACTGAAGGAATACAGTGCCGCCGTGTCCGCCATGCAGAAGCTGGTACCGCCCACTTATCAGGAACAGCTCCGGAAGATTCTCCGTCAGAAGCGTTCCGCGGTACTGCACCAGATGCAGCTGCTGGGTATCGATACGGCCGACTGGGACCGGGTGAACGCCTTCTGCCGGGACAGCCGTATCGCCGGCAAGGAGTTCCGTGAACTTGACTGTGAGGCGTTGGACACGTTGCAGGTGAAGCTGCGTGCCATCCGCCGTAAACGTGAGAATAAACAACAATAGCAACCATTTAATTTTTTAGCTATGGATTTGAAAGAACAATTAAAAAGCCTGTCCGCCCAGGACAGGAAGGAGCTTTTGAAACAGCTCCAGCAGGAAGAGAAGGAAAGCAAGCGTAACCGGCGCGATGCCTATGAGGGCCTCCGTGCGCAGTTCATGCTTGAAGTGAAGAACCGGCTGCTCCCGGTTGTGGATGACGTGAAGGCGTTCCGCGACTGGGTGGAGAAAGAGGCCGCCGCCTTCCGTGCGGTGATGCGTGAATACGGCCAGCTGCGTAAGGACGAGCAGGCGAGCTTCACCATCGTGGACGGTGACATGAAGCTGGAGGTGAGGAGCAACAAGGTGAAGAGTTTCGACGAGCGTGCCGACCTTGCCGCCGAACGCCTGGTGGATTACCTGAAGCGCTACGCCATGGGGCGCGAGCTGGGTACCGACGACCCGATGTACCAGCTCGGCATGACCATGATCGAGCGCAACCGCCAGGGCGATCTGGACTACAAGTCCGTGAGTAAGCTGTACGAGCTCGAGGACCGTTTCGACAGCGAGTACACGGAGATCATGGACCTCTTCCGTGAGAGCAACGTGGTGTACAAGACCGCGGTGAACTACTATTTCCACAAACGTGACGAAAACGGTGTCTGGCACCGTATCGAACCCTCATTCTGCCGGTTGTAGTCATGGAGAAGACGAAGAACATCGCGCCGCACGTCATGGCCTGCAAGCGTTGTGAAGGCAAGGGACGTATCTTTTACCTGGACCAGGGAGGAGCTCCTTTATCCGCAAAATGTCCGGTCTGTAATGGCAGCGGGCGGGTGAAGGTACAGAGCAAGGTGATCACCCGCATCGAGCCGTTTGTTCCGGGTGAGGATGACACCGAACTGATGACCATGTGATTTTGTTCACACTCTAAACAGAAAAACGCCGCATTCATACACGATGCGGCGTTTTTTTATTAACATCCCCGGTTAAATGCCTAATTTTGCAGCATATACCTGAACTTATGGCTAAAGGACGAGACAAAAAACTGATAGAACTCCGTGATGAAGCCCTGTGCCGCCGTTACTATTACTGGACGGAGGTGCAGCGCCTGCGTTTTGATGATGCCCTGAAAGTGTTGTCCCGCCAGGAGTTTTTCATTTCCGAGGAGCGGATCATGTCCATTATCCGGTGCAAGTGCCGGGAGCTGAAGGACTTGGAGGTGAAGCCCGTCCCAAAGGTTAAGAAACCCCGCCTGACAGCCGTCCAGCTTTCCCTGTTCACGGGGGAATGAACCTTCCCCTTACTGCATGGCCGACTCGTCATGCAGCGTGAAAGAATAAACCGTCTCGTACACCTTGATGTTTCCCGGCAGCGAATAGTCCCGGCTCTTTACCCTGACCAGCGGGCTGGTCTCTTCCGTGCACTGGAACTCCTGCAAGGCTTTGTACAGCTCTTTGGCCTTCAGCTGCCGTTCCCTTACCTTGTCATAGGTTCCGGAGGTGTAGTGGGTGTCATCGTAGCAGTCAATGGCCAGTCGTATGGTGATGAGTGACTCGCTTTTCTGTACCCCGTAACCGAGGTCATTCCAGTCCGATTCGGCGTTCCCGACAAGCACGCAGGGGAAGGTTACCGGATAGTGGTCCTCCTCCGCCCCGGCTTCAAGCTGTCCGTAGTCCTCGTCAATGTATGACAGTTCAGGCATCTTTTCGGCGATGCGTTCCATGATCGCGATAAAAATTTCTTCCATGTTGTTATAAGTTTAAAATATTTCTGATTTCATTCTCCATTTTACGGTCTATCTTTTCGGACAGTTCCCGGCTTTCCCCGATAAACTGGCGTTGCGGTATTTTTATCCGGAGCTTTTTCTTTTTGGTCAGCGCCAGCCTTTTCCATTTCAGCGCTTCCTGATTTTCCTGCGGTTCATTGTTTGCGGCAGAACCCTTCTTTTTGCCTTTTCTTTTGCCCGTGGCGGCTTTTTTAGCCTTGCCTGAAGCCTGGTAATACTTCGCCCATGCAAAACGCCGCATTTGGGGCGTAACAGTCGGATGAACTTCTCCTCCCCAGTTATTGACCGGCGCATAGACGAGTTCGTTTGCCACCCTCACTCGGTATTCTCCCGGCATGTATTTGACGGAGCTGAAGAGATGGTTCCTTCCGGAGAGCAGCGTCCCGTAGCTCCCTGCCGCATCGGTCCGTCCCGAGGACAGCCTTTTCGCTTTCGGCCACGGGTGTAATCCTCCGTTTACGAAACCTTCCCGGCGGAAGTTGTCCTGGAAATGGTCTTTTGCCATTCGTCCAGCGATAACCGGCATTTTCCGTTTCATTAGCCCATCCAGTTCTTTCCGTTTGGCTTTTATCAGTTTTGAATATTCTTTTATGTCCATGAATGACTGAATTAAAAAATAATTTTATACTTTTGCAGCAAGGCGTTTTTTATGTGCCTTTTTGCGTTATGGAAATACCTAAACAAGTGTCGGAATTAGCAAACAGTAGCGGTTACAACTCCGTTGTCTTATCAGCCAGTTCCCCTGAAGGAAGCATCTATTCCGTGGGCTGTGTTGACGGGGATGGTTTTGAGTTGCCTGTCGGTCTTCCCGCCTTTATTCTGTTCGACGGCCAGTCCTGCCGTCTGGTGGACGGTGAGGAGGGGCTGGCACTTTCTTCCCGTTTATTTGGTGATGAATAGTCCCATGATTTTGGGATTTACCAGTTTGTTGTCTATTCTTATCACTCCCACACGGCCCGCTTTCATGCTCTGTATGTAATTGCTTGCATCATCCTTTCCGGTTTGCGGGTCGAAGAACCTTGTCTTTCCTTCAGTCACCTCTGCGCAGAACACGTGTGCGGAGCCGCCTTTCCAGGCACAATATATCTCGTATATTCCATCCTCTCTGAATTTTTCCCTGAAGTATTCCTTCAGCCGGTTTGCATTCATTACTTGATATCCCTTTCTGACCTGCCATTTATAGGTATAGTCATAATCCGGCTTTGTTCCGTCCCGGTTCAGGAAACGTTCTTCCCATGTGATACCTTGTTTTGCCATTTCATTGTATGCGCTTTGTCTGATGTTGGGTTTTGCCTCGATGTCAAACCCCAACCTTCTGAGCATGTGTGTCACGGTGCAGGTCTGGCAATTCACGCGGTATCCTTCCTCTTTTCCGAATTTCGGGTTCTCCTTTCCCTTGTTCGCCTGTTCGTATGTCATCGGCTTGCCTTTGGTAACGCCGAGTGCCTTTTCTATCTTGAGATTGTTGCGGGCGATGTCGGTTTTTTCCTCCAGCGTCAGGTTGTCCGGCATTTCGGCTATCATTTCGTTGATGCGCCTGGTCAGTGCGTCCACGGCTTTTTTTGCTCCCGGATGCGCTTCAGTAATGTAGGGGTGTTTGTCTGAAAACAGTTTGCCGTCTTTTCCCGGATTGTTTTCCAGACCGTCATGTGCCTTGTTCTGCCCGTTTTCGTCCGGTACCGCTGTCGGCGCTTCATCCGTTGATGAGAGCGTGCACTTGCAGTTCCATCTGTCTCCGGGCCTGTGCTCGTTCCAGAACGGATCATCTATCGGACGTATGGTCCCCCAGAAAATCTGGTGGTCGGCTCCCGGCGTCACACTTGTGGACGGCATCCATTTGAGGTTCGGCAATACATCCTTTTCCCTTTCGAACTGTCTCCAGTCCGCGGCCTGGTGTGCCCGTATGACGGCCGTGTCGTATTCTGTACGCAGCCAATGGATCATCTGGTGGTCGGCTATGGGCATGGCTTCCTTCACCCACTGTTCAAACGGCTTTAAACTTCCGTTTTTGTCCAGCAGCAGCGCTGCCATGTCGTTCTGTGCCCTGTGTACCTTGAAAGCTGCGAACACGGCGTTGTTCATTCGGATTTCACGGTAGAAATCATAATCCGGATCATCGGTTTTCCGTGTCCCAAACCCCTTGTCGGTGGCTTTGTTCATCGTTTTCCACGTGGCCTCGAACAGGTTCTCCTCGATGTCGGTCATGGGATGGAAATCTTTGCTGTATATGTTCTTCAGGGCTTTCTTCAGTACCTCTTCATCGAACGAGAATAAAGTTTCCACCTGTTTGTCCTCCATTCTGTAGAGGTCGTTTATCACCATTCTAAAGCTGCCCCGTCTCTCCCCGGGGCTTTCCCGAAAAAACGTTTCAGCCAGTTGTATGCGTTTTTAAGGGCATTTTTCTTTTCTTTGGGTGTTCCTTTACCGTGCTTTTCCAGTTCCGGTTCTTCTTCCGGATCCGGTTCATCCTCTTCCGCCTTTTCGGTCTCTCGGGCCTTCGCTGCCTCGATTTCCGCCGCTTTCTCCTCCTGGCGTTTCTTCAGCTCGTCATAGTTTGCCGGTTTCTCGATCCCGAATTCCTCGTAGAGGTAGTCGTCACCTACCGGCAGGTTGAAGTTCGTACGCAGCTGTGTGAGGATGGACATCTTTTTCTCTGGTTCGATAAGCTTCTTTTCCGGATAGCAGAACTCCCCGCCTGTGGTGTCTATTCCGAGCATTGCGAATATGTCGGCCATGTCATAGTTGAGCACGTCGAGGATGTCCTGCCTGTCGGAGAGCGTCACTTTCTCCTCCACGTCCTTGTGTACGGTTCCCAGTGCCTGTGTGCCCTTGTCGGAGGCTTCGGTGGTGAGCGTGTTTCCGAGGAACAGCTTTGAGATTTCGTTGTTGCAGCGCTCGCAGAGCTTGTCGTAGAGGTCCGCGCTCCCTGTCTTGTTCGCGGCTTCCACGAGCTTGAGCACCGTATCCTCCGCGTGCACGAAAACCGACAGGCTTCCGGTGCTGTCCGCGTCGTCCAGCGCCCTCTGCCGTGCCTCGTCGTCATCCGTGGGATACGTGTACTCCCTGATGGGCGCTCCGAACACTTCCGCGAACTGTGCCCAGTCCGCCACGTCGTTACGTTTGTATATCACCCAGATGGCTGCTTTCACCAGCAGTCCGGGATCGTCGGGTGAACCGATGAACAACAGGTCGGGGTACTCGTCCCAGGACGTCCCGGTGGTGTCCGTCTGGTGCCGCAGTATGAGCCTGCGCACGGGATCGACGTGTTTGCGCGGTATCAGGTCGTAGTTCACCCATTCCCCCTTGCGGTAGAACTGCACGAGTGAGAACCCCCAGAATTTGGCGTCCAGGATGTCCCCTATGAACTTCCGGAACCATGGGGACCTGATCTGCTTGTTCACCTTCTCGTCCGGCTTCCCGTTCCTGCGGAATTCTATGGAAGATGCCAGTGCGGCATTCTTCCGTTTCTCTATGACACTTGTCAGGTGCGTGTCCATGAGTATGTCGCTGAACAGGTCGTACAGCCTGAAGCGTCTGGAGTAGTCCACATTCTCGAAAGCCCTTACCGCGAGCATGTAGTCCGCTATGTCTATACCGAACCTTCTGGGCTGTGTCAGTATGATGGTTGCGGGTCCTTTCTGCCCGGGCCTCGGCAGGTTCCCGCTTTGGGTTATCTTTCCGGCCCCTTTCTTTCTTTTGTTCATATTACCAATGGTTTACACGTTTACGGTTGCTTTTGATAAGGAAATTTGATTTTGCCGCCCTCGTCTCTTCGGACAGCAGGGGCAGGCCGTCCACCGATATCTCCTCGGCCGCCACGGCTTTCAGCCATTCGACCGCCCTTTCGTGGCGTTCCTTCCGCAGCGGTGACAGGTTCCTCGGGTTATGTATGCAGAAGATGTGGTACACGGCTATGTCGATGGCCATCATCAGGACAAGCTGGTTGCGTTTGTCACCGGTTGCCGTGAATATTTTGTCACAGTCGTAACGTCTGGAAAGGTAGCAGCGCATCTCGGCGACGGCGCGGTCCTCGCATATCTCCACGACGGCGTCGTCCTCCCTTGTCAGTGCGTCCAGAATCTCGCGGTGTATGCTCGCGTCGTAGTCTGAAAGTTCGATAAATTTGCTCATAATGATAGGTATTGAAGTTTACACTCTGTACTTGTTTTGTGACCGCGTGCTTTTCCTTGTGACAATGACGGGCTTTTCCGACTGTCTGGCCTTGCGGTCTATAATTCTGTTTCCCCCCTCCACGCAGTCGGGTCCGTCTGCCGGATAGGTCAGTTGCAGGTTGAACAGCTTGAACTGTTCCGCCATCCGTTTCATGTGCGGGTTGTCCTTTTCGGCCTCGTTGAGTACCAGGTTCCCCTCCCGGTTGAGCGGTTCCAGGTTCGCCTCGATACGTGTGGCCTTGTCGGTCTTCTTCTCCTCGTCCCCGGTGATGTACAGTGATATTTTCCTTTCCCTGCGTATCCGCCGCACGATGGGCTGGAATACCTGCTGGAAAAAAGGATCCTGTAATTTGTTGTTCTCCATGTAACAGTATACGGTGGTTTTCCCGCCCACGAACTCCAGCAGCTTGATGTACCACTCTACAAATTCCGCGTTCAGCCCCCTGTCCAGGAACGTTTTTATCAGATAAAGCCTTCCCGCGAGTTTCCCGAGCAGGCACACCGTTTTGGTGGAACTTTTTTTCGTCTTGTTCTCTCCCGGTGCGGGGTCCCCGTATATCACCAGGAACTTGAACTTGGAAAGTGCCGGCACTTTCCCGTAGGTGATTTCCGCGAACACGCCGCCGTCCACCACCGGGTTGTTGAAGAACTCTTTCTGTGCCGCCGCCGCGCTGACCAGTGAGAGGAAGAGGTCTATATCCTCCTCGGAGTTCTTTTCGGGCCATACGGACAGCCCGTCCTTTCCCCGGATGTTGATGATATCCACGTGCCCGATTCCTTTCGCCTTCAGTTCGGTTGCCTTTTCGATGGCCCTTTTGATGCAGCAGTCCGGCGCGATGATGTTCCCGTTGAATAGGATGCGGTAGTTTCCCGATACGGACATGGTCGGTATCAGCGCCTCCTCCAGCCATTTCCATTTGGTTTTGATCCGTTCCGGATTCCGGCACTCCTCGTCGGTGTCTATATCGTCCACCAGAATGAAGTCCGGCCGGAAGTTCTTGTTACGCGTACCGCGCGGTGACTGCCCGGCTCCGATGGCGCGGAAGGAGCATCCGGACATGCAGGTGAACTCCCCGGTTTCCCACGCTCCCGGTTTTTTCTGCTGTCCGTAGTCCTGTATGATCCGCTGGTTCTCCTCGAAGTTCGCCATGAACGGCAGCAGTAGCCTTTCCGCATTGTCTGCCGAGTTGGAGATCAGCAGCACGTTGCGTATCTTTTTTGTCAGTGCCAGTTTGGATATCTCCATCATGGAGCGTGCGGATTTCGCCAGCTCGCGTGACCAGGCCCTTACCTCGTACCAGCGGTTGTTCCTCATCAGCCGCCCGGTGGCTTTTTTGTGGAAGGCGGCGGACTCGCAGGTGCAATACATGGCGAAGTAGTATTTGAACCACTCCTCGTCGTTCTTCTCCAGTCTTTCCCGCCTCTGCCTGATTTCCGTTTCCGTGTCCGTGGGGTTGATGTCCGAATGTTCGCGCACGGATGCCACCAGCTCGTTCCAGTTGTCCAGTGCGATCCTGTCCTGGGGTGTGAGTCTTTTCTTTGCCAGCGGCATTGCGATATTCAACGCCCTGCGCCATAGCCAGGCCGACATCCGCATTTATGTGGATGGCATAGCCGCCAGCATGGCCAGTGTGATAGCCCTTTGCGGCAAGCCCGTAGAAATGAGCAAATATGCCCGTCTGATGCTGCACAGTGTGAGCGGTGGGTGTTACGGCAACAAGCAGGACCTGCAGCGTTGCATGGAAGAGATAGAAAGCCTGGAAGGCAGCTTGAGTGAAATCTATGCCGAGCGGCTGGGCATGAGCAAGGAAGAAGTGAAACAGACCTATTTTGACGGCGAGGACCATTGGCTGACCGCCAAGGAAGCCCTGGACCTTGGTTTCATAGACGACATCTATGATGCAGACCCCGTGCCGGCAGACAGTACACCGGCGCAGATATATACTTTATTCAATAACCGGCTCGTTGAGCCACAAAAAAACAGAGAAGACATGAATCTGGAAGACGTAAAGAAACGCCCGCGCTTCAAGGACTGCGCGAGTGATGCGGATGTGTTCCGCCTGATGGACCAACTGGAGGAAGAGGCAGGCAAGGTACCTATCCTTACGAAAGAGAACACCGACCTGAAGGCCAAGGTGAAGACCTACGAAGACAAGGCTGAAGCCGAAGACCTTGCCGCCCGCAAGCAGCTGCTTGACGCAGCCGAGCAGGACGGTCGCATTGATGCGACTACCCGCCCCATCTACGAAAACCTTTTGGCCAATGACCGCGAGAACGGCGAAAAGGCCCTGGCCCAACTGCCGGTAAAGCGCCGTGTGATGGAAGACCTGCATCTGGAACCGAATGGTGAAGAAAGCCCCTGGAACAGGCGTATGCGAGAAATTAAGGACAAACGTAAAAAGTGATTGAACTATGGCAATAATTGTAAGAAACACGAATTACAGCGGCGAGGTACTGGAACAGTTGCTGACGCTTGCCGCTACGAGCAATGAGATTGTGGAAAAGGGGCTGATCATGGTGATTCCCGGTGTGGAG
>VOFB01000999.1_pt1 | contig 94211 bp, 94 predicted proteins | sample 5384141 | NCBI WGS metagenome assembly VOFB01 (sample SAMN12384721, study PRJNA508395) | human gut metagenome | isolation source: healthy gut A | host: Homo sapiens | reverse complement strand
GTGTTGGTACCGGTGATACTGTCATCAGCGAATATTCCGGCGAATTCCCATTCTGGATTTTTATGAATGTACTCGGTGTAATGCTCCACCTGGGCTTCATAGCTTGTCGCCTGCTCATCGCTGTCAGTACTGACACGACAGTAAGGTTGCTATGCATAAATGAAATAAAAAAGCCGACTTGCCAAGTCGGAAAAATTCAAAAAAAATAGCCGCACACCCTAAGCAGAGTGTACGGCTAAACAAAAATGTTCTATTTTCGCTGTTGAGTACCGAGCGGAGCATATCCGTAAGAACTCAAAAATTCGTTAGCTTCATCTATGGGCTGTCCGACAAATCCTGTAATACAGAATTTCAGAGCATTATCCTCATCGGAGTCCTCAAAAGCATGTCCAGCCAGTTGAAGCAGTTTGTTTGTTGTATCTAGGTCCATATCAAGGCCGCAGGCAACAGCAACGATAGCTCTTTTGCTGGGCTTTGTATCTGGGTTTGTCTCTGCCCGGCGATAATAGACTTCATCCAGACCAGTAAGATTGCAGAAATGTGGTTTGCTTAGCCCTCGAGCCTGAATGATATCATGTAGCATCTGCCAACATGATTTGTTCGGCGTAATAATTTTGCGCATAGAATTTTGCTTCTCGAACTCGAGCCGTTTTTGCTCCAGCCTCTTGGCTGCCTCAATTGTTTCAGAATTGTTTGATCTGCTGTACCTTGATACTTCCTGTTGCGCATTGGCACGATGGAGAATCTTTTGTGGCAGATGCTTTTTGGGAGTCAGAGCGCTTTATAGTATCTCATTTGTATAATTCCCCACTACCTACCACACTCCCTTATGTCCAACCAGAAGGCCTGTCGTTACTTGCTTGTATAGATTACAATATAGTATAGCACGTTGATGCAGAATTTTCAATTATATGAAGTGAATTCTCGTGTTTGTGAAGAATCTCTCTTGATTCAAAAACAAGGCTGTGATATAATTTTATAGAATAAGCAGATCAATCTGTCTTAAGGAAAAGAGGTGTCATATTGGAAGTCAGCTACAAAAAGCTTTGGAAACTCCTGATCGATAAAGACATGAAGAAAAAAAAGACTTACAGGCATTAGCAGGAATTAGCTGGGCCTCAGTTACAAAAGCTTTCAAAGAATGAAACTGTAAGTATGGAAGTCTTAATGAAAGTGTGCGGAGCGTTGAAATGCGATATTGGAGATATTATGGAATTAATATCTGTAGATCACAATACTGACAAACAATGAGGCGTCGTATGGCAAGAGGAAAGAAGAAAACGGTAATAGATACAGCTCATCCACATACAATAAAGAAATTTGAACTGATCGAAGAATACATTAAATCTTGGTCACAGAAGCTCATGCTATATGAGAACTGCAATACGCTCGTTTTTATTGATTGTATGTGTAACTGTGGTGTTTATTTCGATGATGACGGGAACTTGATTGATGGGACATCTGTGCGCGTTGCGAATGCACTGTTGAACGTGGCCATAAAATATCCTTGTAAAATGGTTCAGCTGTATTTGAATGATATCAACAAGGAAAAAGTTGAGGAGCTAAGAAAACATATTCCAGCTAATGAGAGAAATTTTCAAATTATTACGACAGATCTTGATGCTGGTGTCCTTCTTAGAACAATAGGCCCACAGCTTTATAATGCTGGACACCTGCATTACTTCCTTCTGTATGATCCGTATAATGCTACGATAGACTGGGCCGCCCTTATTCCGTTTTTCAGGAACTGGGGAGAAGTAATGATTAATCACATGGTCTCTGATCCTGTCAGGGCAATTACCAGCGCCAAGAGACAGACTACTAAGGAAAAATACGAGAACACCTATCTGGAGGCCTTTGCGGAACTGGTTCCTTATGGCAGCAACAAACAAGCATATGAGAAACGTGTGGAAGAAATTATCGAGGCGCTGAAGGGGCCGCGTAACTATTATGTATCAGCATTTCCTTTCTATAATTCCCAGAACTCGCAGGTATATAGTCTCGTTCACTGCACAAGCAGTCGGGAAGGCTTTTAAATTATACAAAAAGAGTGCGTGGAAGGTATTTGGGGATCAATCCTCAACCAAGAAAACTCACGGCGAAGATGGGCAGCTCGTACTAAATCTCGATCCGAATGTGGGTTCCGTTGTTACAACGTCCACAGATGAATCCTGTTTTACCGTCCATGACATTACTAAGTATCTTCAGAAATCATTCTCTGGCAGGAAGGGGGTCCACATTGAAGAAATGTGGGCATTGCTGGATGAACATCCTATATTCCCTTCGAGCTATAGAAATCAGATAAAGCAGGAACTTGTTGAGATGTATGGTGCAACCAAGGAACAAGTTGTTGATCCCTTTACTGGGAAAAAGGAAACCGTGATATCTTTCCGATAGAGCGAAGCAGCCTGGTTTGGAGGTGCGGAAACGATGACATCACAGAAATTTGGCGGAGATTGGACAGCTAAAAAACTCAATTTTTTCACAAGTTACCTCGATGCATACCTAATCGCCTTACAAAATCAAAAATTTAAGAAGATATATATTGATGCTTTTGCCGGAACTGGAGAAATCGAAACTAGCGACGGTGAAGCATATCTAGCAGGGTCTGCAAAGAGGGCGTTGTCTGCAGAGAGACGGTTTGATCACTATTATTTTATTGAGAGTGATGAAAGCAAAGCGTCCGAGCTTGAACATATGATTGATACAGAGTTTCCACACTTGAAAAGGTTCACGACAGTCTATCGCGGTGATGCAAATGAAAAACTCGGTAAGATTATTAATGACATTGACTGGCGTTTTAGCAGGGGACTTTTGTTCTTAGACCCTTACGCAACGCAGGTCGATTGGGCCACTCTTGAATGCGTCGCCGTAACAAAATCCATTGATGTATGGTACCTGTTCCCGTTTTCAGCGCTCAATAGGATGTTGCCTAAAAACGGAAAATACGGATCGTGGGAAAACACAATCGATCGGTTACTTGGTGATAACAGTTGGAGAACTGAGTTTTACAAAAAAGATCCGCAAGTTTCTTTGTTCGACCTTGGTCTTGTTGATGGCGATGAAGATGAAGAGCGACTCGTAAAGGATGCAAGCCCAGAACACATAAAAGAATACCTTATCTCCCGCCTGAAGACGATTTTTCCCTGTGTATCTAACAATCCAAGAATATTTAAGAACAGTAAGAACTCACCGATGTTTTTGTTCTGCTTTGCAATCTCCAACGAAAGTGTAGCTGCACAGCGACTTGCCTTGAGAATTGCAGATCATATTTTGAAGAATAAATAATTATAAGGATGGAACCGATTTGAAGACCATTACACGCAAAACCATGCTCTACCAGACCGGTGTTGAGTATGGTGACTATACGATGAATCATGTTCAGGGCTGTGCCCATGGCTGCAAATTCCCCTGTTATGCTTTCCTGATGAAAAACGCTTTGGTCAGATCAAGGATTATGAAGAATGGCTGGAACCGTGCCTGGTTTCCAATACGTTGGAACTGCTGGATCGAGAGATCCCAAGGCTCCGTGATAAAATTCAGTCTGTACAACTTTGCTTCACAACGGACCCTTTTATGAATGGATATCCGGAAGTAGGTGCAATGAGTATTGCTGCCATCCGGAAACTGAATAATGCTGGAATTCGATGCACAACACTCACAAAGGGTATTTTGCCGTTGGAACTGGCGCAGCTTTCTCCAGAAAACGAGCATGGAATTACATTGATTTCCTTGGACGAAAGCTACCGTGAGAAAATGGAGCCGGGTGCATCGCCTTATGCTGACCGTCTGGCCGCATTGAGAGCGTTGCATGATGCCGGATGCAGAACTTGGGTCAGCATCGAGCCATATCCAACCCCAAACCTGATTGAACAGGATTTACAAAATATTTTGGATGCGGTGAACTTCGTGGACAAGATTATCTTTGGCAGGACCAATTACTGCAAAGAAGTGAACGCCTACAAGCAGCATAAGGCATTTTATAACAGACTGGCTGCCCAGGTCACTGAATTTTGCGAGCAGCACGGCATCCAATATCACATAAAAGAAAAAACCATTACAGAAGGATGAGGTAAAAGCCATGGCACTTTTGCAGGACTTGATCCAGCAAATTGACGATCCGGTACTTCGTGAGCGGATCATGCAGGAGACGGATAAACTCGTAAAACAGAAGAAGTTTGGCTTGGTTTTTGAAGAACATTTGCCGGAATGCACACCTCTTTACGATGTGCCTATCCGTGTTGGGTGCAAGGTTGCATTAAAAACGGGCTATGTCAGTGATATATATACCGTTCTTAAGATCGACGGGGATACTGTACTGTGTGACCGCAGAGAGACACACGAGCAGAAAACGTTCCAGATGAGCGATATCGTTGCTGTGGCGGAATTTGGGGAGCCGATTTATCCCACACTGAAGCCGCTGGACTTTGTGGAGAACGCACCGGACAGCGATCTTTGGCATACCCTCATCGAAGCCGATAACTACCATGCTCTCCAGCTGCTGGAGTACCTATATGCAGAAAAGGTGGACTGCATTTACATTGACCCTCCCTATAACACAGGAGCCAAGGATTGGAAATACAATAACGACTATGTGGACAGCTCTGACGCTTATCGCCATAGCAAGTGGTTGTCCATGATGGAAAAGCGCTTGAAGATTGCCAGAAAACTGTTAGATCCGAAGGACTCAGTGCTAATTGTCACCATTGACGAGAAAGAGTATCTGCATCTTGGGTGTTTGTTGGAAGAGATGTTTCCGGAAGCACAAATTCAAATGGTGAGCATTACAATAAACCCATCTGGAGCAATTAGAAAAAATCTCTTTTCTCGCGCTGATGAATACGCATTTTTTGTGATTTTAGGGGATGCCCATGTTGTTCAGTCAAAGGGTGATAGTGAAGAGGTAGAAGTAAGATGGTGGTACTTAAGGAGACTTGAATACGGGTCCCGGCGAGGAACAGTAAAAGGTGGTGTTGCGCAATTCTATCCCATCTATATTGATGACGCAACACATAAGATCATAAGAATTGGAGAACCTCTCCCACATACACAAGATAGACATACTGCACCAGATATTGAAGGTGCAACAACTGTTTTTCCAATCAGAGACGATGGATTGGAAATGAACTGGGGAGTAACCGGAGAGACTCTTAAAAAGTTGATAGAGAAACAAGTTGTGCAAGTATTACCCAATAAAAAATCACCCTATCAACAATACACAATAAAGTATTTGAGTGAAAATTTTGAAGATAAAATTGCTGCTGGACGTTGGGCTGTCCGAGGTTATCGAGAAGATGGATCAAAAATAGTAGTAGAAACGGGAGGGAAATTGACGAGAGCAACAACTGTTTGGAAAGAAACGAAATATGACGCAAAAACATACGGTACCGTTTTGCTAAAAAATATCATTGGAAATGCACGTTTTTCTTTTCCAAAATCGTTGTATTCCGTTGAGGATTCACTGAGATATTTTGTAGCAGAGAAGCCAAATGCTCTCATCATTGATTTTTTTGCTGGTTCTGGAACAACCCTTCACGCAGTTAGCCTTCTGAACGCAGAAGATGGTGGAACTAGGCGCTGCATACTGGTTACAAACAATGAGGTTTCGGTTGAAGAAGCCAAAAAACTATCGTCTAAAGGGTTTCATCCTGACGATGCAGAATGGAATGAACTGGGAATTGCACGGTATGTTACATGGCCGCGCACAGTCTGTAGCATTGAAGGACATGATGTACATGGTAAACCCTTGAAGGGAGATTATCTTGGTAGTGATCTGCCTATGTCTGATGGCTTTAAAGCAAACGCAGCTTTCTTCAAGTTGAGTTTCCTTGACAAAACATCTGTTGCCCTTGGCAGGCAATTCAAAGCGCTTTTGCCCGTCCTGTGGATGAAGGGCGGTGCTATTGGTAAGTGCCCGGTTCTGGAGGGTGAAGAATTGCCCGATATGCTCGTCCTTCCGAAAAACAAAATGGCAGTGTTGATTGACGAAATCTTCTACCCGGAATTTGAACAACAGCTCACTCAGCATCCGGAAATCCAGACTGTGTTCATCGTTACAGATTCTGAGACAGCATACCGCGAGATGATCCGGGCCTATGAGGGCAAAGACTGCTACCAGCTCTATCGCGACTATCTGGATAATTTCCGCATCAATACAGGGAGGTAACCGGAATGAAGGTTGAATTATTTCCATTTCAGAAAAGGGCCCTCGCTGATATCCGTATGAAAACATCAGAGGCTATGGGCAGCTACCACAGGACACATGCCCCGCAGGTGGTCTCTTTTACTGCGCCTACCGGTGCAGGCAAGACCATCATCATGGCCTCTCTGATTGAAAGCATTTTCTTTGGCGACGAAAACTATGCGGAACAGCCGAATGCCATTATTGTTTGGCTGTCGGATTCTCCACAGTTGAATGAGCAGTCTAAGCTGAAGATTGACTCCAAGGCTGACAAAATTCGCCTGAGCCAGTGCGTTACAGTCAGCGAAGATTCCTTCGACAAAGAGACGTTTGAGAACGGCCACATCTATTTCTTGAACACACAGAAGCTCTCCACATCCTCGAAGCTGACGAAAAATGGTGATGGCCGTACTTATACTATTTGGCAAACCCTGGCGAATACCGTGCGTCATAAGAGTGATCGACTCTATTTCATCATTGATGAAGCGCATCGTGGCATGCAGGGACGCGATGCCAGTAAGGCTACGACCATCATGCAAAAATTTATCAAAGGCAGCGATACAGACAAGATTCCTCCCATGCCAGTTGTCATTGGTATGTCGGCTACGACACAGCGTTTTAATGCACTGGTAGAAGGTACGTCTTCCACAATTCACAAAGCCGTCGTTACGGCGGATGAAGTGCGGGCATCTGGCCTTTTGAAAGACAGAATTGTCATCACCTATCCGGAGGAAGACTCCGTAAACAATGATATGGCGATTCTACAGGCAGCCGCCGATGACTGGAAACAGAAGTGGGAGCACTGGACACAATACTGCTTTGAGCAGCACTATGCCTATGTCAACCCAATCATGATTGTCCAGGTCCTGAATGGCAGCGGAAGTAAACTGACTGACACCGATTTGGATGATTGTCTTAGAAAAATTGAGGAACGAACCGGCTTTAAATTCGAGCCCAGTCAGGTAGTACATACTTTTGGCCAGACCACCTCTGCCATTCAAGTGAACGGCCTCGATGTTCGCTATGAAGAGCCTTCGCGTATTGCCGATGATAGAAATATTCGCATCGTGTTCTTTAAAAAGAAAATCTGTCTACAGGTTGGGACTGTCCCCGTGCGGAAACGATGATGTCCTTTAAGCATGCCAGCGATGCGACCTATATTGCGCAGCTTCTTGGGCGCATGGTGCGGACCCCGATGCAGATGCACATTCAGGTGGATGATGTTTTGAACGATGTTCATCTCTTTTTGCCGTACTTCAATGAAGATACCGTCAAGGATGTTGTGGAGGCGCTCCAAAGTAGTGAGGGCGGTGAAATTCCAACCGACATCTATGGGGAAACTACGTCCGGCAGAAAGTTTGAGACATTGACGGTCAAACCCAAGAAGAAAAGCGGCCCCACACCTGTTCAGGGACAGCTGACCATGGATGCTTTCCTCAATCAAGGCGCGAATTCCGAAGCTGCAGAATCCAGCAGTTCTCCCCAGAATTCTGTTGGCGGTTTTGGGGCCACAGGAATCCATTCTCAGCAGAGTCCATCGAATATAACAGATAATCCGGATCAGAATCAACAGACATCTTCCCAGGAGCAAACTTCACAGCATGTTGATGCTCAGCATACAGAAGCGCACCACGCCTCTACTGAAAATGCAGAAGCTTCAGCGGATAATACAAGGGTGGGAGTGACATCCGTAGATGCATTGACACAGGAGAAAGCACCTGACGACCTTTTTGATCGGGAAGCTGTCATGAAGTTTATCAACGACGCAGGCTTGCTTTCCTATAATGTTCGCGCGTTGCGAATTAACGATTACCTGAAATCATTGTATCGCATGGCGCATCTGCTCACCATGTCCGGGCTGCACAGAACGGCTATTCGTGAAGTTCAGGCAGAGATCGCTGAAATGATTCACGATTATGTGCAGGAGCTTAAGGCGCAGGATAAGTACGATGACCTGGTCCTGCAGGTAAAGCAGTTCAAACTGGCAACGCAGATTTTCGATGCTTTTGGCGAGACGGTTGACAGCTATTCTGTCCACGATCTGTTTACCACTACAGATACCGACATCGACCGGCAATTCCGCATTGCTGATGTAAGGCTTGGCAATGAAGGGATTGGTATGGTCTATGGCAATAAATATATGGATGTCAATGACCCCAATGGGTTCAAGGTAGATGTTATACTGTTCGTTGCTGATGATGAGTGTATGAACAAACTGCACAATTACGCGGAGAACCGTTTCCACAGCATGAATGACGATTATAGAAGATACATTGCAACCATTGATTCCGAGAAAATTCGCAGACAATACGACAGCATCGTCTCCGATGGTGATGTCGTTAGTAAGCATAATTTCCGCCTGCCGGAGACGATTCAGATTCCCCATGAAAGTGGCGGAACAGAATATAGAGATCACCTGTTTATAAGCGAAATTACAGGGGTGGCAAAGCTGAAGCTCAATGAGTGGGAAGCTGGCGTTATTGCAGAGGAGCAGAGGCGGGATGATTTTGTCTGCTGGATTCGCAATCCATCCAGAAGTGCTTGGGCCCTTTGCATCCCGTATGAGATTGACGGGGAAACAAAGCCTACCTATCCGGATTTCATTATTGTGAGAATCGATAAGGTACTGGGGTACGTTATTGATATTCTGGAACCGCATAATCCGGAATTTAAAGATAACCTCGGAAAAGCAAAAGGGTTTGCCGAATATGCGAGACAAAATCCTGGTGTGGGTAGAATCCAGTTGATCCGGATGGGCAAGGATTCCGCTGGAAACAAACGATTCAAGCGTTTAGATATGTCTAAAAGTGCGGTCAGGGATAAGGTTTCCCAACGCCATGAGCAATGACGAACTGGATCATATTTTTGATACAGATGGTTTCATTGCACAGTGAGGTGATGGTATGTACGAAAAAATCAAAGCTGATATATCGAATGAATACTATTTAACGAATTATCCAAATGATGGGCAACGTTTCGTTGCGTGGTATTTAAGGAATATCCATAACCTCGATACCTATGAAACGAAAGACTGCATTACAGATGGTGCAGGAGACAAACAGATTGATGCCATCTATATTGATAACCAATCCAGCACCATCTACATTATTCAAGGTAAATTCTATGGCGGCGATACGGTCGATGCTGAACCGCTGCGTGAAGTATTGTCTTCGTGGGTGCAAATCAAGGATCTGGAGCACCTTCAGGATGGTGCCAATCACAAGCTCCAAGTAAAGATTAACGAGATGGCATCTGCGCTGGAAGACGATTACGAAGTGTGCTTCGAGCTGATTACCACTTCAACGCTGACCGAATCGGCCCAAAACGACCTTGCTGCCTTTCAGAAGGAATTGTCTGAAAATGAATCCCTATCCGCCAATCTGGTCGTGGTAGATAATGAGACAATGAAGTTCAAGTATGAAGAGGCGCTACATAAAAACAGGCCGTACATTAACCATGAATTCAAGCTTGAAAGTGGAAAATACATGGAGCTGATGATTGGAGGTACGAAAGCAGTCATCGTTGCTTTGCCTCTCAGAGACTGCATTAAGATTCCTGGGATCAAAGACGGTAGCCTTTTCCGAAAGAATGTCCGCCAGTCGCTTGGCAACAGCAATAAGGTCAATAAAGGTATCGCAAAAACGATAAAAACGGATGCAGAAGATTTCTTCTTCCTGCATAACGGAATCACAGCGATCTGCTCTCAAATGTCTATTCATGATGGTGTGCTTTCTGTCAAAGAACTGAACGTAGTAAACGGATGCCAGTCACTAAGCACAATATTCAGTTCAAGCGAGGCAGCCAAGAAAGCAACGGATGCATATATTCTGTTCAGGTTTTATGAAATTGAAGACCAAGACAGAGCTGACAGGATAAGCACTTCGACAAATAGTCAGAGTGCTGTTAAAGCCAGGGATTTACGCAGTAATGACAAGGCCGTCTTGGCGATGAAAAGAGCATATGAGCAATATTTTCCGGACGGCTACTTTGTCACGAAACGCGGGGAACGTGTCGATACAGTTAAATACAATACCGCTCATGTCGTGAATCTAACTGATCTTGGCAAGCAACTGATTGCTTGGCATTCTCAGCGGCCTACAATCTCTTACAGCGAAACCAAAATATTCGACAAGTACTTTGATCAGCTGTTCCACAGAGATTATGCACCAGAAAACGTGCAGGCTCTAAATGCCATGTTTGCAGCTGTCTATGAGAAATGGGGCAAAGAGAACCCTATGGGGCTAAACGAGACGTTGCTTGCAATGAAAGCTTATGCCCCTTATCATCAGTTATTCGCTATATCGGTCATCCTCTGTGAGATCAATAAGATGAATGATTCGGTACCAAGTCCATCCGTGGCATTGAGAAAAATGACAGAGAGTGGACTGCTGGATTATATTGTTGAAATGGCCGGAAACTGCCTAAATATGGCAATGGAAACTGCACAGGATACCGTAGCTGGTGATACTGGAAAACTCTTTGTCCCTCAGAACTGGATTAAATCAAAAGCTTTTTAAAGGATATTCGAGTAGCAGTAAAACAGATGGTAGCGTCTTTAAAGATGCTTCCTGATGGTAAAAAGTTCTTGCCCGACTTAATGAAGGTCTGGCAATGAACAAGGAAGATTTTGAAGCTCGCTGGACAGCGGACTAACAAGCTGACATAACGATATCATTTGGACATTCGGAGGTGCGCTATGGAATTATCTGAAATGCAAACCCGCGTGGCGGAGCTGGAACAGCAAATTTCTGTTTTGCCTGCCGGTTCTATTACGAAGAAAACCGTCAACGGCAAGGAGTATTTCTATCATCGTTGGACGGAGAACAAAAAGCGGCGGGAGAAGTATATTCCTGCTGACGAATTGGAGAGCTTCCGTGCGCAGATCGAGCGGCGGAAGGAACTGGAGCAGGAGCTGAAAGCGCTGAAAAAGCAGCTGCCCAAGACAAAATCTGCGAACCCTTCTGCGCTTATTACCAATGTCCGCACCGGCGAGGCGCTGCGTTCCTTTGCGGCATCTGTTCGCGCTATCGCAGGCGCGAGTGCTTCCGGCAGCTGCACGACTTTATCTACGGCGAGCCGCAGGACAAGGTATTCATCCTCTACGGCCTGCGCCGGACGGGAAAACCACTATGATCCGCCAGATTTTCGCGGAGATGAGCGACATGCAGCTTACCAAGGCAGCGTTTATTCAGATCACTGCAAAAGACACACTGGCAGATGTAAACCGCGACCTCAAGGCATTGGAAGCGCAGGGCTTTCGCTATGTATTCCTCGACGAAGTGACGCTGATGGAGGATTTCATCGAGGGCGCGGCGCTATTTTCTGACGTGTTCGCGGCCTGCGGTATGAAGATCGTGCTCTCCGGCACGGATTCGCTGGGCTTCCTCTTTACCGAGGACGAGCAGCTTTACGACCGCTGCATCCTGCTGCACACCACATTCATCCCTTACCGCGAGTTTGAAGCTGTCCTCGGCGTTCGCGGCATCGACGAGTATATCCGCTACGGCGGCACCATGAGTCTCGGCGGCGTCCACTACAACGAGACCTCCACGTTTGCCAGCAAGGAAAGCACCGACGAATATGTGGACACCGCCATCGCCCGCAACATCCAGCACTCCCTGCGCTGCTATCAGTACGAGGGGCACTTCCGCCATCTGCGGGAGTTATATGAGAAGGGCGAGTTGACCAGTGCCATCAATCGGGTGGTGGAGGACATCAACCACCGCTTTCACGCTGGAGGTGTTGTTGCAGGATTGGAAGTCCCACGATCTTGGTATTTCCGCCAGCAATCTGCGCCGGGATCGAAAGAACCCGACGGACATCCTCGACCGCATCGACCTTGCGCTTGTCACCGACAGCCTGCGGAAGCTGCTGGAGATCCGCAACAAGGCGGAGCAGACCATAGCGCTGGACGATGTTCACGCGGCGGAGATCAAGGAGTATCTGGACTTGCTGGACTTAACGCGGGAGATCGATGTGCTACATCTGCCAGATGTCAGCACGAAATCCGGCCGCACGGTGATCGCACAGCCAGGTCTCCGCTATGCGCAGGCGGACGCGCTGATCCGCAGTCTGCTGCTGGATGAGACGTTCAGCGCGCTGTCTCTAGCAGAGCGTACAGCTGTGCAGCAGCGCATCCTGACCGAGATCAAAGGGCGGATGCTGGAGGACATTGTCCTGCTGGAAACCAAGCTGGCAAACCCCAAGAAGCAGGTATTTGTCCTGCAATTCCCCGTGGGCGAATTTGACATGGTGGTGTTTGATCCGGAGGCAGGCTCCTGCCGGATTTTCGAGATCAAGCACAGCGAAGAAGCTGTCCCGCAGCAGTACCGTCATCTGATCGACGAAAAAAAATGCACCCAGACCGAGCACCGCTACGGCCCGATCACCGGAAAGTTCGTCCTCTATCGCGGGGAAAGCCAAGTGGTTGAGGGCATTCAGTATCAGAACGTGGAAGAATATCTGAGAAGCCTTGCATAACAAAACCGCCGTCCCAATTTTCCGTTCGGGGCGGCGGTTTTTATGATGCAGCTTGTCATATGACAAGCTGTGACGCAAAATAAACTTGACGTATGACAAGTAGCAATGCGCAAAAATTCGTGCGGCGCGACTGCACGAATGAAGTTGATGACGAAAACAATAATGTTCTAAATAGCATGCATCACTCATTTCATCAATCATTTTCTCAATGCACATGAGTGATGCCCTCCGAACTGGCACGATCAGCGCGCGAAAACCTCTGCCTATCCGCAGAAATTTTCAGATTCTTCCCTTGGGTACCTTTTCAAATGGATTCCAATCCGTTATAATATACCTATCAACCTAACGAATAACGCGAGGTGCCGCCATGAAAACGAAAGATACGCCGAAGCAATACGTCATCTACTCCCGCAAGTCCAAATTCACCGGCAAGGGCGAGAGCATCGAGAACCAGATCGAGCTTTGCCGCCAGTACATCGCCATGCACTTTGGCGAGGAAGCGGCGGAAAATGTGTTGGTCTACGAGGACGAGGGCTTTTCCGGCGGCAATCTGGAGCGCCCGCAGTTCAAGAAAATGATGAAGGACTCGCAGAAAATCGCCTTTGCGGCCATCGTGGTCTATCGTCTCGACCGCATCAGCCGCAACATCGGTGACTTTGCAAAGCTCATTGAGGATCTGGGCGACCGGCACATTGACTTCATCTCCATCCGCGAGCAGTTCGACACCAGCTCCCCCATGGGACGTGCCATGATGTACATTGCGTCCGTCTTTTCCCAGCTGGAGCGGGAGACCATCGCCGAGCGCATCCGGGACAATATGCACGAGCTGTCCAAGACCGGACGCTGGCTGGGCGGCACAACGCCCACGGGCTACGCCTCGGAGAGCCTGTCCAGCGTGACGGTGGACGGCAAGGTGAAGAAAGCCTGCAAGCTCAAACCCATTCCGGAGGAAATCCAGCTGGTCAAGACGATCTTCGAGGTGTTCATGGAGACCGGCTCTCTCAGCAAGACCGACCAGTATCTTTTGGAGCACCGCTGCGTCACGAAGCGCGGCAAGCAGTTCACCCGCTTTGCCATCCGGGGCATTCTGACCAACCCGGTTTACATGATCGCCGACGAGACGGCGTATCAGTATCTGAAAGAAAACAATGTTGACCTGTTTGCCGAGCGCGCAGAATTCGACGGCGAGCACGGTGTCATGGCGTATAACCGCACCCTCCAGCGCCCCGGCAAGGCGAATCAGATCCGTCCCATGGAGGAATGGATCGTGGCGGTGGGCAAGCATCCGGGTATCATCGCGGGCAGCGACTGGGTACGGGTGCAGGCCATGCTGGATGTCAACAAATCCAAGAGCTACCGCAGACCCCGCAGCAACGTGGCGCTGCTGTCCGGGTTGCTGCGGTGCGGCGAATGCGGCGACTATATGCGCCCGAAGCTGACCAACCGCCGCACGGCGGACGGCGAGCTGATTTACACCTACATGTGCTCCACCAAGGAGCGCAGCCACGGCACCGTCTGCGGCATGAAAAACTGCAACGGCAACACGCTGGACGCCAAGATCATCGAGGAGATCCGCAAGCTCTCCGCCGACAAGGAGACCCTTACCCGGCTGCTGGCGCAGACCAAGAAGGTCATCAGCGGCAGCAAGGAGGGCTACGATGCAGAACTGACGCTGCTCCGGGAAAAGCACGCCGAAACGGAAGATCGCATCAAGCGGTTGGTGGAATCCCTGTCCGTTGCCAGCGACACCTCAGCAAAGTACGTCATGGAGCAGATCGACGCGTTCCACCAGGAGAGCGAGACGCAGCAGCTGCGCCTTGCCGAGCTGGAAGCGCTCACCGAGCAGAGCCGGATGCTGCATCAGGAGTTTGCCTTCCATCAGGAAATGATCGAGTCGTTTGCCAGCGCGGTGGATTCTGCCACGCTGGAGGAAAAACGCCGCCTGCTGCGCACCATCGTCAAAAAGGTGGTCTGGGACGGCAAAAATGCCTATGTTTACCTCTTTGCAGAGGATGGAGAGGCGGATTTGCCACCCATTGACCAACCTATGTATCCGTTGGGAGAGGATAGCGAATGTAGTATGGATTGAAGTAGGCGTGAGAAAGAGGTCGTATGTTTTATGGATTATGCAACGACGACGGGATCAACCGACTGGTGGATTTTATTTACCATCTGCTACGGGCCGCTGTTTTGTACCAATCGCTGTATGGTCGGAATGGGCAACAGTCCGGCAAATCGTATCAATTCTCTCCGGACAAATCAGGAGTTTGTGCGTATTATGTATTATGAGGAAGTATATGAGGCATTGCTTCAAGTACTTCCAAAACATCAGAAAGTCTGCCTGCAATCAGCGTATCATATGCGCTGTAGAGACGCGCGGTAGAAGTTTTCGATTTCCCTTGCGGGCGGTGCATTAGCACCGCCCGCGTTTTGCTGCGCATTCGCCGGTGAAAATGCTGCGGCAGCAGAAATTTTACTTCCATTTTACAAACCGCTTGCATTCTCCGGCACCATGTGGTAAGCTGTCGATTGGTTTCCGGAATGCGGCGAAAGGGGGAGCGCCCTGGCGCCGCGCTCAACAGAAAATGATGACGAAACCAGATCGCGAGGGAGCCCGTGTTCCGGGTTGAGAGGATCCCAGGGAGGATCGACCGGCCAAATCCGTCCGCGGGGGCGGATTCTCAGCGTCTGCCGGTCATCAGGTATGGTATATGCAGCGCTGCATATGCCAATTTTTTATGTCTGCGGCCGGCGGAAAGAAAAAATCTGGAGGGTATGTACATGAAAAAAGTAGTGGCAATGATGCTGTCTCTGGTCCTGGCGCTCGGCCTGATGGCCGGCTGCGGCCAGAAGGACGCCGGAAAAGCCAGCGGTGGCACCAAGACGATCGAGAGTCTGAAGATCGCGTTCTCCCCGTATGCGGACGCCGATCAGATCACGACGGCGACCGAACCGCTCGAGGCGCTGCTCAAGGCGAAGCTTCTGGAAAAGGGCTATGACGTCAAGGAGATCGATATGACCGTCGGCACCAGCTACACGGCTGTGGGTGAAGCCCTCAGCGCCGGCAGCGCCGACATCGGCTTCATCTCCGGCGGCAACTATGTCCTGTTTTCCGATGACTGCGATGTGCTGCTGACGGCGCTGCGCTACGGCATCAACAAGGACTCCGATAACCCCGCCGACTGGAACGACGGCACCATCGAGGAAAACACGCAGGATATGACGACCTACTACCGTTCGATCATCCTGGCCGGCCCGAGCGCGAAGGGGCAGGAGCTGCTCAAGAAGGTCAACGCCGGCGAGGAACTGACGTGGGACGATCTCAACAGCGCGACCTGGTCCGTGCTCGCCCCGACGTCCGCATCCGGCTACATCTATCCGAGCCTCTGGCTGCAGGAGCACTACGGCAAGACCATTGCGGATCTCGATCACGTGGTGCAGTCTGATTCCCACAGCACGTCGCTTGCGCGTCTGGCCACCGGTCAGGCGGATGTGATGGTCTCCTTTGGCCACATCCGCATCAAGAACGCGCCCATCTGGCAGGAGAAGCTCGGCGGCACGGCTCCCATGGTCGAGCAGACCGGCATCATCGGTGTGACCGATGGCATCTACAACGATATGATCGCCTACAGCAAGACCTCCGACCTCATGGCGGACGAGGATTTCCGCAAGGCGCTCGGCGAGGCGTTTATCGAGATCGCCCAGACCGACGAGGGCAAGGAGATCATCAGCGTCTTCAGCCAGGTCGGCTATACCTGGGGCAAGGATTCGGACTATGACGGCGAGCGTGACGCGCAGGCCATGCTCAAGTCTGCCGGCAAGTAAACCCATGCTGCTGGAAGCTGCACACATCAGCAAGCGCTTCGGCAGCAGGCCGCAGGTGCTGACGGACGTCTCCTTCGGCGTGGAGCCGGGAGAGTTCGTATCCGTCATCGGCCCGTCCGGTGCCGGGAAGACGACGCTGTTTCGCATCCTCAACGGCACACTGCCGTGCGACGGCGGGGAAGTGTGCATCGACGGGCAGCCGTTTTCCCGCGCGCGCGGCCGCGCCAAGCGTGCCGTGCAAAAGCGCATCGGCACCATCTATCAGGATTTCGCACTCGTGGAGCCGGTTTCCTGCCGGCAAAACGTGCTCAACGCCTGCCTGCCGGACATGGCGCTGCCGGCGGCGCTGCTGGGCCTGTTTTCGCGCGCGCAGATCGCGGAGGCCGAGCGGCTGCTCGCGCGCGTCGGTCTGGCGGACAAGTACGATGAACCGGTCTGTGATCTGTCCGGCGGGCAGAAGCAGCGTGTTGCCATTGCGCGCGCGCTCATGCGAAAGCCTGCGCTGCTGCTGGCGGACGAACCGGTCGCCTCGCTCGACCCGGTCACTGGCCGGCAGATCCCTTGCGCTGCTGCAGGACATTCAGCGCACGGAGGGCGTCGCCATTCTCATGAACAGTCATAATCTCGACCAGAGCCGGGCGGTTTCCACCCGGCTCCTTGGCCTGCATGCCGGGCAGATCGTGCTCGACGGCGCGCCCGCCGCCGTGACGGACGCAGACCTCACACGCATCTATGGCGATGCGGAAAGCGAGGCAGCGCCATGACGCGCTCCCGCGGCAAGCGCTGGGCGCGGGCGCTGGGTGTGCTCGCGCTGTTTGTGCTGGCGTTCCGGCTCACGGGGTGCGACCCCGCGGTATTCTGGGCGCGGCGGGCGCACCTGCGCGACATTGCCGCGCAGCTCTTCCCGCCGGACTGGAGCTATCTGTCCGCGATCGTCGCGCCGCTGCTGGCCACGCTGCGCATGTCCGTCACCGGCACGGCGCTGGGCGTGCTGCTGGCGCTCATCCTCGCGCCGCTGTGCGCGGCGAATCTGCCGTGCCCGGCACCGGTGCGCCGCATCCTGCGGTTTCTGGTGCAGGTGCTGCGTTCGTTTCCGGCGCTGATCCTTGCGCTGCTGGCGACGTTCCTGTTCGGTCTCGGCACATTTTCCGGCACGGTTGCCATCACGCTCTTCACACTGGCCGTCATGACGCGACTGACGTACGAGGACATCGAAACGCTGACGCTCGCGCCCTACCGCGCCCTGTGCGCCATGGGGGCTTCTCCGGCACGGGCCTATGCACGCGCCGTCGTGCCGGAGATCGCCTCCGGCTATCTGACCAACGCGCTCTACCTGCTCGAGACGAATGTGCGCCACAGCGCTATCCTCGGCTATGTCGGTGCCGGCGGCATCGGCCTGCTGCTCAATGAGAAGATCTCGTGGCGGGAATACGGCCGCGTCGGCGCGATCCTCGTGTGCCTGTTCGTGACCGTCTGCTGCATCGAGTGGCTCAGCCATGTGCTCGGGCACATCATCCGCGGCGAGCGCAGCATCCCGCGCAGGGCAAAGCGTGTGCTCTGGGCGGCGGTGCTGGTGTGCGTGGCCGTCTGCACGGCGGGCATCGAAGCGCCGGATCTGGCGCATACGAGTAAAAGTGTGCTCGCGGCGATGGGCGATGGGCTGCTGCATCCGGACTGGGGCTTTTTCTTCGGCACCGGCAAGGACGGGCTCGGCTGGCTGCTGCTCGAGACGGTCGGCATCGCGCTGGCCGGCACCGGCCTCGGCGCACTGCTTGCGGCACCGCTGGCGTTTTTGAGCACGCCGAAGCTGCTGCCGCGACCAGTTGCGCTGCTGTTCCGGGTGCTGATCGTGGCGATCCGCTCCGTGCCGTTTCTGATCTACGGGCTCATCTTCATCCGCGTCTCCGGCCCCGGTGCGTTCACCGGTGTGTTGACGCTCGCGGTGTGCAGCATCGGCCTGCTCAGCAAGCGCTTCACTGAGGCGATCGAGTCGCTGGATTTTCGCGCCTACGACGCGTTGCGCGCCATGGGCGTCTCGCTGCTGCCGCGCATTCGCTATGCAGTGCTGCCGCAGCTCGGCCCGGCGTTTTCCTCGGCTGTGCTCTACCGGTTCGATGTCAATATCCGTGAGGCATCCGTGCTCGGCCTTGTCGGCGCCGGCGGTATCGGCGCGCCGCTCATCTTCGCCATGAACCAGTATGCGTGGAATGATGTCAGCGCTATTTTCCTTGGCTTTGTTCTGCTTGTCTGGCTCATTGATGTGGGCTCGGCCCGGCTGCGCACGCGGCGCGCAGCAGCTGCCGCCCCGGGAAAGAAAACATGAAACAGGAAAGCAAATCCTCTGCAGGCCTGGCCTGCGGAGGATTTTTTTCGCCTTGCAGTGTGGACGAGCGAGCGGCCCGAACACAGCGGACGGCACTGCTGCTGTTATCCGCGCACCATTGGGAGAAGAAAACGAAATGGAAATTCAGGATGCGTTTGACAGCCCATGGGCGGCTGTGTATAATAAAAAGTTGGACAAGGGAATACAACTGTGGCAGTTTTGCGCGCTTTCTGGTTATTTTTGCTCTGCGATGGTGCTTTGAACCAGCAAGCCCGAACCGGATGCGCCCGACTGCCGGAATGAGAGGATGCACGGATGAAAAAGTATGGGATCACGCTTTTCCTTACTCTGATTTTGCTGCTCGGGCTGGTCGTGCCCGCGGTGTCGGCGCAGGTGCCGGAAGCAGCGCTGGCTGCGGCGCAGGAGCAGTCCCCGGAGCTGCTGGATGCGGCGGCCGTTGCAAAGGGAATCGATGTCAGCCATCACCAGGGGGCTATCAACTGGGATGCTGTTGCGGGGCAGATCGATTTTGCGGTCATTCGCTGCGGTTACGGCGGCAATCTGACCGCGCAGGATGACCGCCAGTGGAGTGCAAATGTTGCCGCCTGTGAGCGGCTCGGCATCCCGTATGGCGTGTATCTGTACTCCTACGCGGAAACGGACGACGAGGCGAGCGACGAGGCACAGCACGTGCTGCGTCTGCTGCAGGGACACACCCCGCAGCTGCCGGTCTATCTCGATCTGGAGGATTCCGTGATCAGCAGCAACTGTTCCGCGGCGGACATTCTGTGCCACACGATGATTTTTTGCAATACGATCCAGGCGGCCGGTTATCGGGCAGGCGTGTATGCCAACCGGAACTGGTGGACAACGCTCCTGACGGACGCAGCTTACGATCAGTGGGAGCGCTGGATCGCCGTCTGGGCCGATCAGACCGATTATAACAAGCCCTATCAGATGTGGCAGTACAGCAGCAAAGGACAGATCAGCGGCATCAGCGGCAATGTGGATCTGGACTACTGGTACGGCGCACCGCTGACCGGGACGCACCGGCATACCTATCAGGTCACGGCGCAGACGGCCGCGACGTGCACACAGCCCGGTCAGACGACCTATACCTGCGCCTGCGGTGCGACCAAGACGGAGACGACGGCTGCGCTGGGCCATAACTACGGCGCCTGGACGACATACACTGCGCCAACATGCACAGTGGCGGGTATGGAGCGCTCTGTCTGCACCAGATGCGCGGCTTATCAGGAGCGCACGGTCGCGGCAACGGGCGTGCACAAATGGGACGCCGGTGTGCTCGTGCAGGAGGCGACCTGCACCGAGGACGGATGCAGACGCTATACCTGCACCCAGTGCGGCACGACGAAGGACGAGACCCTGCCCGCTGCCGGACATTCCTATGAAAAAGGGAAGTGTACCGTCTGCGGCCAGCGGGACCCGGAGCTGCTTCTGGGCGATCTGACAGGCGACGGGAAGTGCACGTCGGCGGATGCCGTCCTGCTCGTTCGCTGCCTCTCCGATCTTGAGGAGCTGACGGAGGAGCAGCTGCTGGCTGCCGATATGAACGGTGACGGGCGCATCACGTCCGCGGATGCAGTGGTGCTGGTGCGCCTGCTCGCCGGGCTGGTGTAACCGAAACGTGCACTGGATGGGGTGGATCAGATGAAAAAACGGATCTTCAGTTTTCTGCTGGCCTTGGCGCTGCTGCTGACGACCTTCGCGGCGTTTGGCATGGACGGCGCGGCCGCCGACAGTGCGCGCGATGTGCAGCTGTCCGAGGGCGTCCGAAATATCGTCAAGCGCGCGTATCAGATGACGGACATTCAGTGGACGCCGCAGGCGGATGTCCTCGGCTGGAACGGTGACCTTACATATCGCGCCGGCGTTACCTATACGGGCCTTCCTTATGGCCAGCCGGTCTACGCCGCCTATGTGCCGTGGGTGACCGATCTGGACGGCTTTGCGGCGGCGGTCAACGACCCGAACAGCCGCATGTATACCTCCTATTCGACGTATAACTGCAGAGCGCCTTACTATTCCTGCGACTGCAGCGCCTTCGTCTCCTGGGCGTGGGGACTTGGCGGCAGACAGACGACGAGGACCATCGCCAACTATGCGACCGAGATCAGCACGACCTCCTACGAAAATGCGCAGGTCGGCGACTGCCTCTGTCTGGCAGGCACCCACGTGGTGCTGATCACAGCGCTCACATATGACAGCAATCATAAGATCAACGGCATGGAGATCTCGGAATCGACCGTCAATGCGGCGACGAACTACTGCTGCCAGAAGACATGGTACGGCGACGGGCATGCCTACCCGCTGTCAAAAGTTCAGTCCAAGTATCTCGATAACGGCTATATTCTCTACCGCAGCAATACGCGCGACTCCGTGACCTATACGCACGCGTGCAGTGTGCCGCTGGCCGGTGACGTGTGCGCACAGTGCGGTTACGGTCTGCAGCTGCAGACCGTCGCGGTGACGCTCCGCACCCGGGCGGACACGAACCTGTACGCCCAGCCGGATGCCGCTGAGCCGGTCGGCACGGTGTATCAGGGCGTTGACATCCAGGTCGGTACCTGCGCCCGGACAGGCAGCGGCGTCTGGTGCAAAACGGGTGACGGCCAGTGGCTGAAGGCTGCGGATGTCGATTTTGTTTCCTATGATAAAACGGTTTCCGTCACGGACAAGGCTTTCCCGAATGACGAGCTTCCTGCCGGCAGCGCCTTTGCACTAAAGGGGACGGTCCGGTCCGTCAACCCCATGACGGAGATTTGCGCGGCGGTCTATCCGGCGCAGGAGGATGCGGAGCCGGTGCTGGAAAAGCGTATTGTGCTCGATCGTGCCGACAGTTATGCGCTCGCCGGCAGCGAGCTGGACAGCGCGCTGCCGTTCCAGACGCTCGCGGCTGGAGATTACCGGTTCGTGCTCACGGTCACGGAGCTGGCGTCCTATCCCGGCCGGGAAGACGCGACACTGGTGACGACGGAGGAGAGCGCTTTCCGCGTGGGCGAAGCGGCTCCATGCAGCCACACGCACACAAAAACCGAGGAGACAGCCCCGACCTGCACGGAGGACGGCCTGCGGATCGTGACATGTCTGGATTGCGGCGCGGTCATGCGGGAAACGCTCCCTGCCAGAGGGCATACCTATCAGGATGGTAAGTGCACCGTGTGCGGGGAGACGGAGTATCTGCTTGGCGACCTCAACGGTGACGGTGTGGTGACCTCCGCCGACGCGGTGCTGCTCTCGCGTAGCCTGACGGATCTGGTGAAGCTCACGGCCGAGCAGCAGAAAGCCGCGGACATCAATGGTGACGGCGTGATCACGTCCGCTGACGCTGTGATCCTGGTCCGCTTCCTTGCCGAGCTGATCCCATCGCTTCGGTGAGCGGAGGATGTATGTCGTTTTGCGGAAATACATTTCCGCTGAAGATACAGAAGGAAAACAGAAGCAGGAGGATGAAATGAAGAAACGAATACTGAGTATGCTGCTGGTACTTGTGCTGATGGCGACACTGGTGCCGGTAAGCGCTAGCGCTGCAGTAACCATCTACTGGCCGGTTCCGGGGCATACACGTTTGAGCCAAGGATACCATGCGAACAATGCGATTGATATCAGCGATGGCAGCATTAACGGTGCAACGGTAATTGCTGCCGCTTCCGGCACGGTAACGCATATTTATCTTTGCTCAAATACGCATAATGATTCCTATTCTATTCAGCATCCGGAGAGCACAGATTGCAACGGCTTTGGAACCGGTCTTGTGATTAAAGCGGATGATGGAAGAATCTATCAATATGCACATATGCAGGGCGGAAGTATTCCATCGAATGTGTATCATGGTGCATATGTTACTGCCGGTCAAACAATCGGAAGAGTTGGCGCTACCGGTTGTGCGACTGGGCCGCATCTGCATTTTGGCATATCTACAACGCCGAATAAATATTGGGAATACGGGCCGAATCCTGACCCGGCTGCCGGCAATTATACCTATATTTACGATGGTAGCTGCCTGCAGCATACATACGGTGACTGGACCTATACGAAATATCCGACCTGCACAGAAACGGGTACGCAAGTTAGATCTTGTACAAAATGTGGTCATACGGAAACAAGATCAATTGCGCCGACACTGCATAGCTATGGCGATTGGGTTGTGACCAAGTCGGCAACCTGCACAGAGGATGGCGTAGAGACGAGAACGTGCCCCAAGTGTAACGGTGTGGAAACCAGAAGCATACCCAAAAGCGGCCATACCTATGGGGACTGGACGGTCGTTCAAGAAGCCAGCTGTACGGCTCAAGGCAGCAAAACCAGAACGTGCTCTACCTGCGGAAATGTGGATACCGCGGTGATTGAAATGGCTGCGCACAAGTACGTTTCCGAGACGATCCCCGCGACGTGCTCTGCTCCCGGCGGCACGAAATACACCTGCTCCGTCTGCGGCAAGACCTACACGGAAACTGCCACCGTCGGCTGGTCCGACTGGTCGGAGACCAAGCCGGCCGGCGTGGAGGACAGCCTGATCGAGAGCAAGACGCAGTGTCGCTTCTCCAAATATGAGACGAAGACCTCGTACAACACGTCCGAGAGCGGCTGGACGCGCAAGAGCAGCGACTGGGAAAAGGCCAATTCCGGTTCGGTCACCTATGTCAAGTCCTGGCCCGGCGGCTTCCACACCGGAAACGCGCTGTACGGAACCTACAACAAGACGCCGGTTTCCGCCTCGGAGACGGCCACGGCAAAGACCGTTGTCAACAGCGAAGCCGTCAGCGGCTATATCTACTGGCACTGGTGCCGCGGCAGCTATACGGCCGGCCCCATCAACCGCAGGGTGTCGGATGTCTGCGAAGGCGAGTTCCAGACCTTCCACGCTTTCTTCAGCACATCGAATGCCTCGTCGACGGACAAGGAGGGCGCCAACGGCGGTAACTGCAAGTATTATCCGAATGGCGGCTGCTGCGCGGATACGTATTGGTATTTCCAGATCCCGGTCTATACCCAGAGCTATACGAACTATAAAAAGCTCTTTACTTATGAGCGCTGGACGGATTGGTCCGACTGGGGCGACAAGGAGATCAGCGCGAGCGACACGCGCAAGGTGGAGACGCGCACGGTCTACCGTTATTATACCGCTGCCAAAGAGCACACTTGGGACGCGGGCACCGTGACCGCCGCTGCGACCTGCACGGCAGACGGCGCAAAGACATATACCTGCTCTGTGTGCCAGACGACCAAGACGGAACCGATCGCAAAGCTGGGTCACGATTACCGGCAGACGGTCGTCGCGGCGACATGCACGGCCAAGGGCTATACGCTCAATAAGTGCAGCCGCTGCGGCGATGAATACCGCGATGCGGAGACTGCCATGCTTCCGCATAAGTACGTGGACGGTGTCTGCACGGCCTGCGGCGACAAGGTGACGATGTTCACCCTCGGTGCGGTGACGGCCAAGGCCGGCGACACGGTCACGGTCCCGGTCGAGATCAAGAACAACACCGGCTTTGCAGGCTTTACGCTCAAGATCACCGCTGATGCAAACCTGACTCTGACCGGCATTGCCAAGGGCGAGCTGATGGAGAAGGCAAACAGCGGCCTGTTTGTAGACAATGTCAAGGGCGGCGTCATCAACTGGACGAGCGACCGGAATATCACCGGCGACGGCGTGCTGTTAAAGCTGACGTTTACCGTTGCGGACAATGCGCCGGACGGGAAATATGAGATTTCCGTTGCGCTCAAGGACGATGAGGCGTCCAACTGCGTCGATGAAAACGGTCGGGCACTTCGCGCGGCGTTTGAAGCGGGTTCTGTTCTGGTTTCCGCTGCACCGCATATGCATGACTATGCGGTGACCGTCACCGCGCCGACCTGCACGGAAAAGGGCTACACGACGCACACCTGCTCCTGCGGCGACAGCTATGTGGACACTTATGTGGACGCTCTGGGTCACGCATGGGACAACGGCAAAGTGACAAAGGAGCCGACGGAAACCGAGACCGGTGTGAAAACCTTCACCTGCACCCGCTGCGGCGAGACGAGGACCGAGACTATCCCGGCCACAGGCGTCATGGATGTCACGAAAATGTTCACGGACGTATCGCACAGCTGGGCCGATGATGGTATCCAGTACTGCGTGACGCATCAGCTGATGTCCGGCATCGGCAACAATCTGTTCGGGCCGAAGCTGACCACGACGCGCGCGCAGATCGTGCAGATCCTGTATAACCTCGAGGGCGAGCCGAAGGTGAGCGGCACGACGCCGTTCACGGACCTGACGAACGACTGGTACAAGGACGCTGTCCTCTGGGCATACCAGACCGGCGTTGTTGCTGGCACCTCCGGTACGACGTTCGCGCCGGACCAGCCGGTGACGCGCGAGCAGATCGCGGTCATCCTCATGGAATACATGACGCGCGTGCTCAAACTTGAGCGCACGTGGACGCCCGCTGACCTGAGCACCTTCCCGGATGCGGGCAGCGTGTCCGACTGGGCGAAGGATGCCATGGCGGACGCGGTCGGGCTTGGCCTGATCTCCGGCGCGAGCAACGGCGGCCAGACCCTCCTCGAACCGCAGGGCAGCGCGACCCGCGAGCAGGTCGCAACGATCCTGATGGAGTTTTGCAAGAACGTAAAGAAGTGACCCGTTAGAAATGCATCCCCCTCTGATTCATCCGGAATCAGAGGGGGATGTTGCTGTTTTAATTTGAGTTGTGCGCAAATTCTACAGAAAAGTATGCCAATGCCAATAATGTAAATTGTATTGCATATTTTATAAATAATGTTATAATCCATGTAGATATCGGGACACCGGGTATATTGGGAGCGCAGCCATGCGCATCGTTTCTCCTGCGTGGCAGGGCTGCTAATAAAATGACAGGAGAAAAATGAACAGGGAGGAAACACATGAGAAAACGACTTTTGAGCTTCGTGCTCGCGGTGCTGATGATCGCGTCGCTCCTGCCGGCCACGGCGCTGGCGGCAGACATCGTGGACAGTGGTACCTGCGGCGCTGAGGGCGACGGCAGCAACCTGACCTGGACGCTGGACAGCGACGGCGTGCTGACGATCAGCGGCAGCGGGGATATGCATGACTATGGTTTTTCTAGTGCGCCGTGGTATGGCAGTAGAAGCCGGGTAAAGTCAGCTGTGATTGCTGATGGCGTGACGAGCATTGGCAGTTCTGCTTTCGATGGCTGCAAATCTCTTGCAAGTGTGACGATCCCGGACAGCGTGACGCGCATTGGCAATGGGGCTTTCTCTAATTGCAGATCTCTGACCAGCGTGACGATCCCGGGCAGCGTGACGAGCATTGGCGATTCTGCTTTCTCTGATTGCAAATCTCTGACCAGCGTGACGATCCCGGACAGCGTGACGAGCATTGGCGGTGGTGCTTTCTATAAGTGCGGATCTCTGACCAGCGTGACGATCCCGGACAGCGTGACGAGCATTGGCGATTCTGCTTTCTTTTATTGCACATCTCTGACGAGTGTGACGATCCCGGACAGCGTGACGAGCATTGGCAATCGTGCTTTCGATTACTGCACATCTCTGACCAGTGTGACGATCCCGGACAGCGTGACGAGCATTAGCCGGTATGCTTTCGAGGGTTGCGAATCTCTGACCAGCGTGACGATCCCAAACGGAGTAACAAGCATTGAGGAACACACTTTTGATTACTGCACATCTCTGACCAGCGTGACGATCCCGGACAGCGTGACGAGCATTGGAGAGCGGGCTTTCTATTATTGCACATCTCTGACCAGCGTGACGATCCCGGACAGCGTGACGCTCATTGACAATGGCGCTTTCCGTGACTGCGAATCTCTGACCAGCGTGACGATCCCGGACAGCGTGACGATCATTGGCGGTGAGGCTTTCTTTAATTGCGCATCTCTGACCAGTGTGACGATCCCGGACAGCGTGACGAACATTGGTGCTGATGCTTTCTCTCATTGCACATCTCTGACCAGCGTGACGATTCCGGACAGCGTGACGAGCATTGGCAGTTATGCTTTCTTTGGTTGCACATCTCTGACCAGTGTGACGATCCCGGACAGCGTGACGAGCATTGGCGATTGGACTTTCTCTAATTGCGAATCTCTGACCAGCATGACGATCCCGGACAGCGTGACGAGCATTGGTGAGTATGCTTTCTATTATTGCAGATCTCTGACCAGTGTGACGCTCCCGGACAGCGTGACGAGCATTGGCAATGGCGCTTTCTATTGGTGCGGATCTCTGACCAGCGTGACGATCCCGGACAGCGTGACGAGCATTGGCGTTGGCGCTTTCGCTTTGTGTACATCTTTGACCGGTATATGGGTCGCTGAGGGCAACAGTTATTACGCCAGCGATGCATCCGGTGTTCTGTTCAACAAAGATAAGATAACTTTTTGGTGCAATGTCCGGGTACTTTTAGAGAATATACGATCCCGGACAGCGTGACAAGCATTGTCGGTTACGCTTTCGATGGCTGCGTATCTCTGACGAGCGTGACGATCCCGGACAGCGTGACGAGCATTGGAGAGCGGGCTTTCGATGGCTGCACATCTCTGACCGATGTGTACTATGCCGGGAGCGAGGCGCAATGGAAAGCGGTCTCTATTTCTTCCAATAGAAATGATGACCTTTTGACCGCCAACATCCATTACAATTATGTTTCCCATACCCACAGCTACAAGGATGTTGTCACAGCGCCGACCTGCACGGAAAAGGGCTACACGACGCACACCTGCGCCTGCGGCGACAGCTACGTGGACACTTATGTGGACGCTCTGGGTCACGCATGGGACAACGGCAAAGTGACGAAGGAGCCGACGGAAACCGAGACCGGTGTGAAGACCTTCACCTGCACCCGCTGCGGCGAGACGAAGACCGAGACTATCCCGGCCACAGGCGTCATGGATGTCACAAAAATGTTTACGGACGTGTCGCACAGCTGGGCCGATGATGGTATCCAATACTGCGTGACGCATCAGTTGATGTCCGGCATCGGCAATAATCTGTTCGGGCCGAAGCTGACCACGACGCGCGCGCAGATCGTGCAGATCCTCTATAACCTCGAGGGCGAGCCGAAGGTGAGCGGCACGACGCCGTTTACCGATCTCACACAGGACTGGTATCAGGACGCGGTCCTCTGGGCGTACCAGACCGGCGTGGTCGCCGGAACGTCCAGCACGACGTTTGAGCCTGACCTGCCGGTGACGCGCGAGCAGATCGCGGTCATCCTCATGGAATACGTGACGCGCGTGCTCAAGCTCGAGCGCACGTGGAAGCCCGCTGACCTGAGCATCTTCCCGGATGCGGGCAGCGTGTCCGACTGGGCAAAAGACGCGATGGCGGACGCCGTGGCGCTTGGCCTGATCTCCGGCGCAAGCAACGGCGGTCAGACTCTCCTTGAGCCGCAGGGCAGCGCGACCCGTGATCAGGTCGCGACGATCCTGATGGAGTTCTGCAAAAACGTGAAGAAGTGATCCATACGGCACAAAGCGTGCGCGGGCGGCGGCGCGGCAGCGCCGCCCGCTTTTTGCTGAGGATGCCCCGTTATCGCAGCCGAATGGAACTGCAATTTTCGAACATTTTTTGTTTTTGGTCGAGAGTCCTGCTTATGGGACTATCGATCTGCTATTATCAAGGAAAACACGGAAGCGGGCGATGATATGACGCGAAAGGAACGAATTCTGGATGCCAAACGCTGCCTCGATGCGCTTGCCCTTGGGCTGGACCCACATACGGGCGGAGAGCTGCCGGGTGACAGCGTGCTCAATCGGGTGGAAATATCGCGCTGTATTTTCTTTGTATCCGGCCTGCTGCAGGAGATATATGACAATGGGCCCCGGGCTCCGGGACTGCCGTTTGCTCTGCCGATCGAGCAGCGCGCGGCGTTTCCGTTTACGGAGCAGCCGATGATCGTCAGCGAGATCTGCCGCGCGCTCAATGAAATGGTCGATCCATTTGTTTATAGGTACCTGCGCACGACGACGATCACGGACTGGCTTCTGCAGCGCGGCTTCCTGGAGATGAACACGTGGGGAGACGGGACGCCGTTTCGCGGCCCAACGGCGCTGGGGCGCTCCATCGGTCTGTCAGTCGAGGAGCGCAGTGGCAAGCGCGGCCCCTGTCAGGTCACGCTGTATCACCCGGATGCACAGCACTTTATTCTGGATAATCTGGATGATATTCTGTTGCCTGTGTCCCCGCTGCGGAGTAAATCGCGCAAATTATGTCGAAAATCGTGCGAGTTGTGCAAGAGCACTTTTTTACACCGGATTTTTGTGGTAAAATCCAATCGTGCCCATGTTTGGAAACGGAGAAAAGGGAGAACTATGCCAAAATCACCGAATCAGAAATTGAAGCTGCTGTACCTGATGGAGATCCTGCTGCAGCAGACGGACGAACGTCATCCGATGACCGTGCCGGAGATGATCGCACAGCTGGCGCAGCGCGGAATATCTGCTGAGCGCAAGAGCATTTACGGCGATCTCGAGGCACTGCGCACGTTCGGGATGGACATCGTGCAGACCAAGACGAAAACGACCGGGTATTACGTCGGCTCGCGCACATTTGAAGTGCCGGAGCTCAAGCTGCTGGTCGACAGTGTGCAGTCGTCGAAATTCATTACACACAAAAAGACCTTGGCACTCATCAAAAAAATCGAGAGCCTTGCCAGTATCTACGATGCGCAGCTCCTGCAGCGGCAGGTCTATGTCCGCGGCCGCGTCAAGAGCATGAATGAGAGCGTGTATTATAATGTGGACAAGATCGCCGACGCCATTTCCCGGGATCGGCAGATCCGCTTCCACTACTTTGAATACACCATCTCCAAACAGCGGCGTTACCGCAAGGCGGGTGCATACTATGTCGTCAGTCCGCTGGCACTGATGTGGGACAATGAGAATTATTACCTGTTGGCTTGGGATGCCGAGGCGGAGCTGCGCAAGCACTACCGCGTGGACAAGATGACGGATATCTCCGCACTGGAGATGCCGCGTGAGGGTACGGAAGACCTTTCAAAGCTGGATCTGTCGGCGTACTCCAAAAAAGTATTCAGCATGTTCAGTGGGGAAGAGCAGACGGTGCGGCTGCGCTTTGCCAATCATCTGGTCGGCGCGGTGCTCGACCGTTTCGGCAAGGACGTGATCGTGGTCGCTGACGGGCCGGAGCATTTCACGGTTGTGCTCAACGTGGTCACGAGCCCGAAGTTCTATGCCTGGCTGTTCGGCTTCGGCACTGAGGTGGAGATCCTCTCGCCGCCGTCCGCCCGGCTGGAGATGCAGAACATGCTTGCCGCCGCTGCGGATATGTATGCGCCGCCGCGCAGACAATGACTTGACAAATATCGCACATGCGTGTATAAAGAATAGTGTATATTGGGGGGCTGGGTCATTCCCGGCTGAGACGAGTGAATCGAAGCTCGATACCCACAGACCTGATCCGGATAATGCCGGCGTAGGAAACGAAATCTATCTATATCTATCATCGTTTTCTATGGACTGCATTGTTTCGGCAATGCAGTTTTTTCTTTGAGGAGGAAACAACATGACCCAAAGCAAATCCCATCTGCGCCTGCGCGCGCTGTGCGAGGGCGCGGTCTTCATCGCCCTTGCCCAGGTTCTGAGCTATCTCAAGCTCTTCGAACTCCCGCAGGGCGGCTCCATCACGATCGAGATGCTGCCGATCTTCCTGTACTGCGCCCGCTGGGGCTTCGGACCCGGCATGCTTGCAAGCTTTGCCTACAGCATTCTGCAGGCGGTGCTCAGCAGCACGTATGCCTGGACGTGGCAGTCGCTCATCGGCGACTATCTGCTCGCGTTCACAGTGCTCGGCTTCGCCGGTGCGTGCTCGAAGCTCAAGGGAGGCTTCTTCATCGGCACGGTCGTCGGCAGCGTGGCGCGCTTTCTCGTGCACTATGTCGTCGGCGCGACGATCTGGGCCGAGTATATGCCCGAGACCTTCTTCGGCCTGACGATGACGACGCCGTGGTTCTACTCGGCGCTGTATAACGGCAGCTTCATGCTCATCGACATGGTGCTCGTGCTCATCGTCGGCGCGCTGCTGTGGAAGCCGCTGAAAAAGTACATCACCGGCGAGGATCTGCGCGGTGCAGCGAGTGCAAAAAATGAAGGTTGACAGGGAGAAATTCCATAGTGTATAATATGTATCCGGCGTCAGTCGTCTGGCGCCGGATACTTTTTTGCCAACTACGGCGGCACGAGCCGCTGTTGAGTATGATCGAAAGGAGAAAACACCATGTTCCGTACCTATCAGCCTAAGAAGCTTCAGCGCAAGAAAGAGCACGGCTTCCGCAAGAGAATGGCGACCGCCAACGGCCGCAAGGTGCTGTCCCGCCGCAGAGCGAAGGGCAGAAAGCATCTCAGCTACTGAGTTGCTGCGCGTGAGCAGGCAGACTCCTTAATTATGTTTTTCAGGGCGGGATCTTTCCGCCCTAAAGGCATATCCGGAGAGTCTGCACAGCAGAGAGGATCGGGGAGACCTTTGGAATTTACCAGCACGATCAAACAAAACTATGAATTCCGGCGTCTGTACTCGAAGGGCAAAAGCTGCGCCAATGCGTATCTGGTGGTCTACTGCCGGAAAAACCGCGCCGGCCGCAGCCGCATCGGCTACACCGTGTCCAACAAAGTCGGCCATGCCGTCGTGCGCAACCGCATCCGCCGCCGTCTGCGGGAGATCTATCGCCTGCATGAGCGGCAGATCGCGCGCGGGTATGATCTGGTCGTCGTGTCGCGCGTGCGCGCATGCACGGCGGATTATCATCAGCTGGAGGCAGCGTTTTTATCGGCGTGCGCCCAGCTCGGCCTGCTGACGGAAGGGGATGGCGGCGTATGAAGCGGCTGCTCATCGCGCTAGTGAAGTTTTACCGCAGGTATATCTCACCGCTCAAGCCGCCCTGCTGCCGGTTCATTCCGACCTGCTCGGAATATGCGCTCGAGGCTCTGCAGAAATACGGAGCGCTCAAGGGCTCGTGGCTGGCCATCAAGCGCATATGTCGGTGCCATCCGTTCCATACGGGTGAGCATGAATTTTATGACCCGGTGCCATGACCGGGAAATCCTAAGAATTTTAGAATTGGAGTCGTCTTATGTCCTGGATTACTGCACCCTTTGCCTGGCTGCTCAAAGCACTTTATGAGCTGACCGGCAGCTACGGTTGGGCGGTCATTCTCTTCGGCGTTGTCGTGAACCTGATTTTGCTTCCGTTCATGGCCAAGAGCAAGAAGAGCATGATGCGCACCAGCCGCCTTCAGCCGCGGATCACGGAGCTTCAGCGCCGGCACGAGGGAAACCAGCAAAAGCTCAATGAAGAGATGGCCAAGCTCTATCGGGAAGAGAAGATCAACCCGATGTCCGGCTGCCTCTGGAGCCTGATCCCGTTCCCGATCCTGATTGCGCTCTACAGCGTCATCCGCCAGCCGCTGACGAAGATGATGGGCCTGAGCGCGGACGCTGTCACGCAGCTGACCGACTGGGTCACGACCAATGCGGGCTATGTCGCGCAGACGAAGTCTGCCTATCAGGAGATCCAGATCACCGACCTGATCCATCAGAACTGGGACGCCGTGACCGGCGCGTTCGGTGATTTCTCGGGCAAGCTGCTGGATATTGACTATTCGTTCATCGGCCTGAACATGGGCCAGCAGCCGTCGTTCAAGATCTGGACGTTTGACTGGAGCAACAAGGCCGTCTGGCTTCCGGCTCTGGGCCTGTTCCTGATCCCGATCGTCTCGGCGGTGCTCTCGTGGCTGTCCATGAAGATCAGCACGTCGATGACGCCGCAGACCGCCGGCAATCAGCAGGCCGCTGCAACCAACAAGACCATGATGTTCATGATGCCGCTCGTGTCGCTGTGGATCTGCTATACGATGCCGGCCGCTCTGGGCATTTACTGGATCGTCAACAGCATCCTCGGCATCCTGCGTGATGTCAGCCTGACGAAGGTTTTCAACAAGCAGCTCGACAAGCTCGATGCTGAGCGCATCGCGCGCGAAAAAGAGCGCGATGCGGAGCTCGAGCGCAAACGTCTCGAGACCGAGCGCCTGAAGGCTGCCGGTGAAACCATCGTCAACCCCAACACCAGCAAGAAGAAGATTCAGGCCAGCCAGAAGCAGAAGGATGACGAGCGCAAGGCTGCGGCCGTGCGTGAAGAGCGTGCCGCCCGCCGCGAGCGTCTCGGCGTCGAGCAGGCGGCTGCGCCGGAGTCCCAGGTCGGCAATCGCCGCTATGCGCGCGGCCGTGCCTACGCGCGGGACCATTATGCAGCGGATCAGGCCGCCGCTCCCGAGACGGAGCAGGCGCCGGCCGCCGAAGTCCCGGAAGGAAAACAGGAGAGTACTGAATGATGTTAAAAACACTGGAAAAGTCCGGCAAGACGGAAGAGGCGGCCATCGCCGCCGCGCTCGAGGAGCTTGGCCTTGACCGGGATGATGTTTCCGTTGAGATCGTCGAGCGCGCCAAGTCCGGCTTCCTCGGCATCGGCGCCAGCCCTGCGGTCGTCCGCGTGCAGTATGAGGCGCCGGATGAGGAGCTTGAGACTGTTGCTGAAGCTGCGGCCGAGTCCCCGGCCGCAGCTTCGGCTGAGGCGCAGCCCGCGGCTGCACCTGCCGCCCCCGCAGCGGATGAGCCGGAGAGCTATGCGCGTATCCGCGCGTTCGTCAGCGGCCTGCTCGAGCACATGGGCATCCAGGCGGAGATCGAGATCACCGCACGCGATAACGGCGGTGTGAACGTGAACCTGTCCGGCAGCAACATGGGCGCGGTCATCGGCCGCCGCGGCGAGACGCTCGACGCGATCCAGCACCTGACCAATTACGCCGTCAATCGCGGCAGTGATAAGCATATGCACATCAGTGTCGATGCCGAGAGCTACCGCGCCAAGCGTGAGGAGTCGCTCGTGCGTCTGGCGGAGAAGATGGCCGCAAAGGCCATCAAGTACAAGCGCAGCATGGCGCTTGAGCCGATGAATTCCTACGAGCGCCATGTCATCCACACGGCGCTGCAGGATTACGAGGGCGTGACGACGAGTTCGACCGGTACCGAGCCGAACCGCCGCGTTGTGGTCTCTTATGAGAAGCCGCAGCGCACCAGCAACAAACCGGTCAGCCGTGAGTGGAGCTGACGAGAGACTTAGGAGGAACGGTATTATGTTCGAACAAGTGAGACAACTGCTTGCCCACCAGTTTGAGGTGGACGAAAACACCATCACCATGGACACCAACATCGCGGACGATCTCGGCGCGGATTCGCTCGACGTCGTGGAGCTGGTCATGTCGATCGAGGATGCGTTCGGCATCACGATCGAGGACGAGAAGGCGGCCGAGCTGACCACCGTCCGTCGGGTCGTGGATTACCTCGAGAAGAACGCTTGAACACATGCACAAAAAAGCAGGCAGCCGGTGCTGCCTGCTTTTTTTATTTCTGGAAATGCAATAGTGATTGACGAATCCGGCCGCAGCGGGTAAAATAGACAATGTATGCCGGAAAGGAGCGCGTGTATGTTGCAATTTCAACCGCAGGAGCATCTGCTGCATTCATATATTGTCGCGTCCCAGTCGGAGCAGGCGCGCGACCGGCTCTCGCTCGATCTGGCGGCGGCCATGCTCTGCCGCAGTGATGGTGTGCGTCCGTGCCGGACGTGCCGGGACTGCCGCAAGGTCTATGACGGTGTGCACCCGGATGTGATCTATATCGCGCCGGACCCGGACGCCAAAGTGCCGTCGATCAAGGTCGACCAGATCCGCGGCGTCGCGGCCACGGCGTACATCCTGCCGAGCGAGGCGGAAAAGAAGGTCTACGTTCTGCGTCAGGCGGATACGATGAATCTCAATGCGCAGAATGCGTTTTTGAAGCTGCTGGAGGAGCCGCCTCAGAGCGCGGCGTTCATTCTTGCGGCTGCAAGTCCGGAGCTGCTGCTGCCGACGGTGCGCTCACGCTGCGCATTGCTGCGCGATCCGGCGGAGCAGCTGCAGGAATCGGACGAGATCCGGGCCCTGGCAGAGGACTATCTGCGCGCGGTTGCGTCGCAAAACCGGCTGACGCTCCTGCGCTGGTGCCTTGCACAGGAGGGCATGGATGCGCAGACGCTCTCGACATTTCTCCCCGCCGTGCAGCACCGGCTGGTGCACTTGCTGGCGGAACCGGACGAGACGGTGCTGCCGCAGGCGCTGTGCGCGCGCAGCAGCTTCGCCTGCTGGAGACCTGCGAGCGCTACCGCCGCGCCAATGTCGGCACGAAGCATATCTTTGGCCTGCTGTCCGTTTCGGGCGTGCAGGCGAAAGTTCAGAAGTGAGGATATCAAATTGACAGAAGTAATCAGTGTAAAATTCAAAAACCGCGGCAAGGTCTATTTCTTTGACCCGCACGGCATTGCCGTGCGCACGGGCGAGAAAGTGGTCGTTGAGACGTCGCGCGGGCTGGAGCTGGCCGAGTGCGTGCAGGGCAGCCATGCGGTGCCGGACGAGACGGTCGTGCAGCCGCTGCGTTCGCTGGCGCGCATCGCCACGAAGGACGATCTGCGTATCGAGGAGATCAATCGCCGCCGCGAAAAAGAGGCATTTGCCATCTGCAAGCAGAAGATCGTCGAGCACGGACTGGATATGAAGCTCGTGGATGTGGAGTGCAGCTTTGAGGGCAACAAGACCATGTTTTTCTTCACGTCCGACGGGCGCGTGGATTTCCGCGAGCTCGTCAAGGATCTGGCCTCCGTGTTCCGCAACCGCATCGAGCTGCGCCAGATTGGTGTGCGTGATGAGGCGAAGATGCTCGGCGGCATCGGCATCTGCGGCCGCCCGTACTGCTGCAATCAGTTTCTGGACGACTTTCAGCCCGTGTCCACAAAGATGGCGAAGGTGCAGTCCATGTCGCTCAACCCGTCGAAGATTTCCGGTGCGTGCGGCCGCCTGATGTGCTGCCTGCGCTATGAACAGGCGGCGTATGAGGAGCTGGTCAAGGCTGTGCCGAAGGTCGGCACCTTTGTCGAGACGCCCGCCGGCTACGGCACCGTGTCGTCGGTCAACATCCTGCGCAGCAGTCTGAAGGTCAAGCTCGATGGGCAGGGTGAGGACGTTTTCAAAAACTATCAGGCCGACGAGATTGCTGTGATTCCCGGCGGCCGCCCGAAGCCGGGCGAACCGCTGCCGTCCCTGCTCAAGGACCGGCCAAAGCCGGTGCGGGACGAGGAGCCGAAGGAGGATCCCTGGGCGCTGCCGCAGCTCTTTGCGGATGAGGTCTACGGCGACAAGAAGCCGGAGCGTGCACATACGCCCGAATCCGGCGAGAAGAAAAAGCGCCCGCGCCGCCGCTCGCGTGGCCACGGCGGGAAGAAGCCTGCCGACGGTCAGACCGCCCCGAAGGCGGAGCAGCCGGCGCAGGAGGGCGCAAAGTCCAAGGGGCAGCAGCGCCAGAAGTCCCAGCCGAACCGCAAATCCGGCGCGCGCAAGCCTGGGGACAAGCTCGCGGGTGAGAACGCCGAGCGCAGCCGCGCCAAGGCGCAGCCGCCAAAGCCGGCCGAGGGCGCCGCGCCGAACGGGGAAAAACGCGCCGACGGCCATCGCCGCCGTCACCGCGGCGGACGCGGCCGCAACAAATCCGCAGCACCCGGCAATGCCGCACCCAACACACCGGCGGCGGAATAAAAATGAAAACAGGTGCATACCGATCCGGTGTGCACCTGTTTTTTGCGTTCCATGCTTCAGATCAGCAGTCCGCCGTCCACGCCGAACACCTGCCCGGTCACGAATCGGGCGCGCTCGCTTGCCAGCAGCGTGATCGCATCGGCCACGTCTTCCGCCGTGCCCATGCGGCACAGGGACGTGCTGTCGGCCAGTTCCGCCTTGTCCTCGGGGCTGAGGTTAGCGATCATGTCCGTGTCGATGCAGCCGGGGGCAACGCAGTTGACGCGGATGCCGGACGGGCCGAGTTCCTTTGCCAGCGCCTTCGTGAAGGCGACGACGGCGCCCTTCGTGGCCGAGTAGGCCACCTCACACGAGGCCCCGTTTGTGCCGAGGATGGAGGCGAGGTTGATGATGTGCCCGGCCTTTTCATGCACCATCGGCGGGATCGCGCAGCAGCAGCAGTTGTACATGCCCGTGACGTTTACGTCAAACAGCCGCTGCCAGACGGCCGGGTCGAGATCCGTCAGCAGACCGTAGACCGCGACACCGGCGTTATTCACCAGCAGATCCACAGGTCCGATCTTCTCGAACATGGCGCAGACGGCCTGTGCGTCGCTCACATCGGCGCAGATGGCCATGCCGCCGGTCTGCGCGGCGACTGCCTCGGCCGCCTCGCGGGATCGGATATAGTTCACGTGTACCGTCCAGCCGTCACGGGCCAGCGCCAGCGCGGTCGCCTTGCCGATGCCGCGGGACGCTCCGGTCACGAGTGCGATTTTTTTCATAGAAAGATCCTCCCAGAAACGAACATTTGTCAAAACGCTGCGTCTATGTTATTATATACTTGTTTCCTTGAAATTTCTATCCATCCTGTCGATTCCGGAGGAAAAAATATGAGCAGACAGACAACCACACGCCGCCGTCATGGCGTCCGGCGCATGAGCGAGCGCAAACGGCTGACGATCACGGCGATCACGGCGGTGCTCGCGCTGGTCACGGTCGTGATCTGCGCGCTGTCCGGCGTGTTCAATTTTCATAAAGGCAATGAGCGCATCCTGCCCAATCTCGTCGGCCAGACGGAGGAATCGGCCAAGGCGCAGCTCACGGAGCTGGACGCCGAACCGAGCATCACGTATGAAAACAGCGACGAGACCAAGGGCATCGTCATCCGGCAGGACGTCAACGAGGGCACGCAGCTCAAGCACCGGCAGACGGTCGCATTTGTCGTCTCGCTCGGCCCGAAGGAGCAGCCCGCGGCGCCGGAGGACACCCCGGTCGCGATCCCGAGCTTCGTCGGCCTGACGCTTGAGCAGGCGCAGGCGACGGCCAAGAGCCTCGGCGTCACCGTGGAGGCGGGCGGGAATGTCTATGATGACAACGTGCGCAAGGGCTCCGTTGCGCGCCAGAACCCGGTCGGCGGCACGATGGTCAAGCCGGGCACGACGATCCAGGTCTCCATCTCGGCCGGCCCGGAGAAGAAGGGAGTATACCGTCACCGTCACGTGCGGCGCCGGCGGCAGCGTCAGCCCGAGCGGCAATCAGAAAGTGGCCGAGGGCGGCAGCGTGTCGTTCACGATCACACCGAAGGACGGCTACGAGGTTGCGACGCTGGTCATCGACGGCACTACGGTCCTGCCGCTGACGAGCTATTCCTTTATGAACGTGGACAGCAACCACACGCTCTATGTGACGTTCCGCGAAAAGTAAACACGAAAGTTTCATGCGCCCCCGGCAGCAGGCCGGGGGCGCATGATTTATGTCTCGGGGATGGCGTGGATGCCGACGGTGCGGACGGCGCCGTCCTCCGTCTCGATGCAGGCGTATGTGCACGCTGCGCCGACGCCGGCCGTGCCGGGGTTGACGACGTACAGCCCCTGCATGGTCTCGCTCATGGCGCGGTGCGTGTGCCCGAAGAGCACCATGTCCGCGCCCGCGAAATAGGCTGCATTGAGCAGGGCGTCGAGCGCATACTTCACGCTGTACCGGTGCCCGTGCGTGAGGAAGAACTTCACACCGTCGAGCGTGAGCTGCAGCACCTCGGGATTCACCGGCTCCCGGTCGCAGTTGCCGCACACACGGTACAGCGGCAGGTCCGGAAACTCCTTTTCCAAACGCTGCGTGTCGCGCTCGCAGTCGCCGAGATGGAACACAGCGTCCGGCTGCTGCTGCCGGATGGCACGCACCATGCCGAGCGTTCGGCCGTGAGAATCGGAAAAAACAAGGATCTTCGTGGCAAGTCACCTCTGCATTGCTCATAGAATACAATAAAAGCAGGATACCCGGCACGGCCGGGCTATCCGCATTATACGGGACACGGCCTGCAAAGTCAAGCCGCCCCGAATGGAGCGTGACCGATATGAAGGACTTGGATGCGCTGAAAAAGCAGCTTGCGCGCGACGGACGTCTGCAGCGTCTGCAGGAGATCGCCGACTCGACCGACGGGCAGAAGCTGGCCGGCGCGCTCGATGCGCAGAAGATCGAGCAGGCAGCGCGCGGGGGGATACCGAGACGCTGCGGCAGATCCTCACGCAGGTGCTCAGCACGGACACCGGGCAGCGTCTGGCCGGAAAAGTAAAGGACGCGATGCAGGATGGATGAGATCGGGGAAAAGCTCGACGCGCTGCTCAATGATCCGAAGCAGTTCGGCAAGATCGCGCAGTTGGCATCCTCGATCCTGGGCGACGGCGGCGATCAGTCAGCGCCGCCGTCCGCACCGGAGCCGGAGCTTGACCTCAACATGGGGCAGCTGCGCCGGATGATGTCGGCGCTGCGCGGCGGCGGACACGACTCCGCCAACCGCCACCTGCTCGAGGCCATGAAGCCTTATCTGGCCGAGAAGCGCCGGCGCAAGATCGACCGCGCCATGAAGCTCGCGCGGCTCGCGTCGCTTGCCGAGCTCGCCGCCGAGGACCTGGAGGGGGACGACCATGTATAATCGTTATCAGGGCAACAGCGGCCGGGTCGAGCGTGTGCCGGATGCGCCGCAGCCGGAGATCCGCCCGCACCCGCCCGCGCCGTCTGCCGGAAACAACAAGCCGCCGCCGGGCTTGCCCGGCGGCGGCTTGCAGCAGTTGCTGCAGAAATTTTCGCTTGCGGACCTCGAGAGTGAGGACCTGCTGCTGATTCTGGTGCTGTATCTCATGTACCGCGAGAGCGGCGACAAGGAGCTGCTGTTCATCCTCGGCGGAATGCTGTTTCTTTAGTGCGCGGGCACGAACGGCTCGGGCGGCTGCGCGTCCAGAAAATGGCTCAGGATCGCCTGCGCGATGCGCGGGCAGGCTTTGCCGTCGCCATAGGGGTTGACGGCCTTGGCCATCCGGTCATAGGCGGCCGGGTCGTCGAGCAGCTCGGCGGCCAGCCGGTAGATGTCCTCCGTATCCGTGCCGGCGAGCTTGACGGTGCCAGCGGTGACGGCCTCCGGCCGCTCCGTCTCGCGCCGGAGCACGAGCACGGGCTTGCCGAGCGCGGGGGGCCTCTTCCTGAATGCCGCCGGAATCGGTCATGACCATGTAGCTGCGGGCCATGAGCCGGTGCATATCCACGGCGTCGAGCGGCGCGATGAGCCGGATGTTCGGCACGCCGCCGAGCAGCTCCTCCGCCGTGCTGCGCACGACCGGGCTCAGGTGCACGGGATAGACGATCTCCACGTCCGGGTAATTGAGCGCCAGACGGCGCACGGCAGTGAAGATGTTGCGCATGGGCTGGCCGTAATTTTCGCGCCGGTGGCAGGTCATGGCGATGACCCGCCGCGAGAAATCAACCTGCTGCAGCTCGTCCGAGACGAACTGCTCCCCGCGGACGGTGTAGGCCATGGCGTCGATGACGGTGTTGCCGGTGACGAAAATGTCGCCCTCCACGGCCTCACGCTCGAGGTTGTGGGCGTTGTTTGCAGTCGGCGCGAAGTGCAGCGTGGCGATGCGGCCGACGAGTGATCGGTTCATCTCCTCCGGGAAGGGGGACCAGCGGTCGTATGTGCGCAGGCCGGCCTCCACATGGCCGACGGGGATCTTGGCATAAAACGCGGCGAGTGCGCCGGCAAACGTCGTCGTGGTGTCGCCGTGGACAAGCACGATGTCCGGCTGCACCTCGCTGAGCACCTCGCGCATGCGCTCGAGCACGCGCGTCGTGATCGCGGTCAGATCCTGCCCCTGCTGCATTATGTTCAGGTCGTAATCCGCCCGGATGCCGAAGCAGTCCATGACGGAGTCGAGCATCTCCCGGTGCTGCGCCGTGATGCACACGATGCTCTCAATCTCGGGGCGCTTTTGCAGCTCGAGCACGAGCGGCGCCATTTTGATCGCCTCCGGCCGGGTGCCGAAAACGGACATGACTTTAATGCGTTTGCTCATCATTGACCTCCTGCGCAGGTGCTTCGGCAGCTGTGGTGCCGCTGGCCTGTTCGGTTTTGGCAGATACGTCTTTTTCCGCTTCGGCCGCTTCAGCGTCTGTCCGTGCGTCCGCTGCGGCCTGTGCTTCCTGCAGCTCCACATCGATGTGGTGCTTATGCACGCTCTTACGGATGAAGGCGCACACGACAAAGCCGATCAGCAGCGCGAGAATGAGCAGCGCGATGCGGATGGTGCCCTTCGTCGTGAGCACGACGGCGGCGAGGCCGAGCGTGGCGCTGATGGCGTAGAGAATCGCGACGGCCTGCTTTTGATTCAGGCCAAGATCCATGAGCTTGTGGTGGAAGTGGCCGCGGTCGGCGTGAAACGGGCTCTGTCCGTGCAGGATGCGGCGGCAGAACGCAAAGAGCGTGTCCGACAGCGGCACGGCCAGCGCGAGCACCGGCACGACAAACGTGACGATTGCGTAGAACTTGAACAATCCGAGCACCGACACCGTTGCCAGCACGTAGCCGAGCAGCAGGGAACCGGTATCGCCCATGAAAATGCGGGCGGGGTTGAGGTTGTAGGGCATGAAGCCGATGCACGCGCCGGCAAGCGCCGCGACGATGAGCGCCACGTTCGGCTCCGACACGAGCAGCGCCACGACCAGAATGGTCACGCAGCTGATGGTCGACACGCCGACGGCCAGACCGTCCAGTCCGTCGATGAGGTTGACGGAGTTGGTGATGCCGACGATCCACAGCACCGTGATCGGGATCGCGACCCAGCCGAGGACGATGGCCTCCTGGCTGCTGAACACGTTCGGGTTCGACACAACGTTGATGACCACGCCATGCAGCACGGCGATGACGGCGGCGAGGATCTGAATCAGGAACTTCGTCCACGCGCGCAGGGAGATGATGTCGTCGATCACGCCGGTGATGACGATGATGATCGACCCGAGCAGAATGCCGCGCACCTCCTGCGTGATGTCCGCGAACAGGAGCATCGACACGATGAAGCCCAGAAAGATGGCCAGACCGCCCATGCGGGGGATGGGATGGTCGTGCACGCGCCGGGCCTCGCCCGGTACATCCATGGCGCCGAGTTTTTGCGCCAGGATCTTGACGACCGGCGTCAGCGCAAAGCTGACCACGAACGCGATGAGGATCGCGAGCATGACTTTGATCCAGACAGCAGTGTTAAGAAACATGAGAACTGATCTCCAATAATGTAAGTATTATTTGGCGACGAAGCCGACCTTCTTATAGACCTTGCGCAGCGTTTTGTTGGCGATGTAGGACGCCTTTTCCGCGCCGGCTTTGTAGACGGCCTCGAGATAGGCCTTGTCCTTGAGCAGCCGCTCGCTCTCCTCGCGGATGGGGCGCAGCGTCTCGACGACGGCCTCGCCGACGGCGGGCTTGAACGCGCCGTAGCCCTGGCCCTCAAATTCCGCCTCGATGGCTTCAAAGGTCTTGCCGGTGCAGGCAGAGTAGATGCTCATGAGGTTCGACACGCCGGGTTTGTTCGCCAGATCATAGCGCACGCAGCGCTCGGTGTCGGAGTCTGTGACGGCTTTTTTGAACTTGCGCATGATGACGTCCGGCTGATCGAGCAGGTACACGGTGCCGTTGGGATCCTTGTCGGACTTGGACATTTTGTTTTCCGGTGATACAAGACTCATGACGCGCGCACCGACTTTCGGAATGTACGGCTCTGGGATCTTGAACACGTCGCCGTAGATGTTGTTGAAGCGCGTGGCCACGTCGCGGCAGAGCTCGACGTGCTGCTTCTGATCGCTGCCGACGGGGACATAGTCCGGCTGATAGAGCAGGATGTCCGCCGCCATCAAGGCAGGGTAGGTGAACAGGCCGCCGTTGATGTTCTCGGCGTTTTTAGCGCTCTTGTCCTTGAACTGCGTCATGCGCGAGAGCTCGCCGAACATGGTGTAGCAGTTGAGCACCCAGCCGAGCTGCGTGTGCGCGGGCACATGGCTCTGGATGAAGAGCGTGTTCTTTTCCGGGTCCAGGCCGCAGGCGATGTACTGCGCCAGCTGCTCGATGGTGCGGCGGCGCAGGTCTGCGGGGTTCTGCCGCACGGTGATCGTGTGCAGGTCGGCCATGAAATAATAGCAGTCAAAGATCTCGGCGCGCTCGCTCCAGTTTTTGATCGCGCCCAGGTAGGACCCGAGCGTCAGATCGCCGGAGGGCTGGATGCCGGAGAGCATGACTTTTTTTGCAGTTTTTTCTTCCATTTTTTATTACTTCCTTAACTGTTGTGCTGAAAAATCGCATTTGTTTGAATATTGTACCACAACCCGTGGTGGAATACAACACAGAAAGTTCCTTGACAATCCATGCGATGTAAAATAAGATATAAATAATTATGGTTTATCTATCCGGAGGATACAGAGAATATGAAAGATCAAAAGTGGTTTGAAGACATGGAGCAGCGCATCCCGCACGGAGAGGTGCGCACGCGGTTCGCGCCGAGCCCGACGGGGTATATGCACGTCGGCAATCTGCGCACGGCGCTGTATACGTACCTGATCGCGCGCCACGCCGGCGGCAAGTTCATCCTGCGCATTGAGGACACCGATCAGGGCCGTTATGTGGAGGGTGCGGTCGATGTCATTTACAGCACCATGCGCGCTTGCGGCCTGACGCACGACGAGGGACCGGATGTCGGCGGCCCGGTCGGCCCGTATATCCAGACCGAGCGGCGGGGACTCTATAAAGAATACGCCGAGCTGCTCATTGCGCGCGGCCACGCCTACCGCTGCTTCTGCGATAAGGACGACGCTGCCGAAGAAAATGTTTCCGACGGCACTGTCATCCACAAATACGACGGCCGCTGCTCGCGCCTGAGCGAGGAAGAGATCGCGGCCAATCTCGCGGCCGGCAAGCCATATGTCATCCGCCAGAAGATCCCGCGTGAGGGCAAGACCACGTTCCACGACGAGATCTTCGGTGACATCACGGTCGATAATGACACGCTCGACGACCAGGTGCTCATCAAGCGCGACGGTCTGCCAACGTATAACTTCGCCAACGTCATCGACGACCATCTCATGGGCATCACGCACGTCGTGCGCGGGTCGGAATACCTGTCGTCTACGCCGAAGTATAACCTGCTCTATGAGGGCTTCGGCTGGGAGATCCCGAAGTATATCCACTGCTCGCCGGTCATGCGCGACCAGCACAACAAAATGTCCAAGCGCCACGGCGACCCATCGTATGAGGATCTGATTGCGCAGGGCTACCTGTCGGAGGCTGTGGTCAACTATGTGGCGCTGCTTGGCTGGGCGCCCGGCGGCGAGCGGGAGATCTATTCGCTGCCCGAGCTCGTGGAGGCGTTCGACATCAAGGGCATCTCCAAGTCTCCGGCTATCTTTGATATTGATAAGCTCAAGTATTTCAACAGCGAGTATATCCGCGCCATGACGCCGGAGCAGTTCGCCGCCGTGGCCGTGCCCTACATCCGTCAGACGGTGAAAAACCCCGCCATCGATCCTGCGCAGATCGCGCCGCTGCTGCAGCAGCGCTGCGAGGTGCTCACGGACATTCCGGAGAAGGTGGACTTCTTCGATGCGCTGCCGGAGTATGACATCGCGCTCTACACGAATAAGAAGTCCAAGACCGATCCCGCCGTCTCGCTCGAAATGCTCAAAACGGTGCGCCCCGTGCTCGCGGAGCTCCCGGCGTGGGACGATGAGACGCTGCTCGCGGCCATGAAAGATCTGGCCGAACGGCTGGAAGTGAAAAATGCGAAGGTGATGTGGCCGGTGCGCATTGCGGTGTCCGGCCGCGCGGTGACGCCCGGCGGCGCGGTGGAGATCTGCCGTATCCTCGGCCGGGATGAGTCCCTGCGCCGGGTCGATGCCGGCATCGCCAAACTGGAAGGATGAGCGGCATGAAAAAACGCACGGGCGTGGAGCGGGCGGTCATCGTCATGGCCGTCGTGGTCGTGCTGCTCGCAATCGCGCTGATTGTGGTCAACGCGGCCGGTATCCGCATCCATAAACCTGCGCCGGAGGCCCCGGTCGCGACAAATCTGCCGCAGTTTCCGTTTTCCGACGAGCCGGAGCTGATCCTCGGCAGCGGGCAGGCCCCGTCGCGCGACGCGCAGCAGGCGGTTTCTGTCGGCGGCGTGGACAAGACCATGCAGCTCGTCAACGGCTCGTTCGCACAGCGCGGCGGCCCGGACTTCTCGCTGTATCTGGACGCTTCCGTGTTCCTGAGCACGGAGATGGACGGCAAGTGCTGCTTTGCCCGCGCAGACGACACGAGCATGGACGCCTATCTGGAGATCGGCTATCACCCGGGCGCGGACGCGCAGACGCTCGCGGGCACGATCCTCAATGACTACGGCACCATTGCAAACACGGAGACGCTCGGCCAGGTCAAGCTCGGAGATTTGAATGCCTATGGTGTCAATGGCGCCACGGTGCAAAAACAGCTCGAGGCATACCTGATCCCGACGGCGGACGGCTGCGTTTCGGTCGTGCTCTGCCGGGCAGGAACGGCGCCGGCAGGCTGGTATGAGAGTCTGCTCGCCTCGGCGCAGACGCTGCAGATCACCGGCTGAGAAAAACTGCACATCAAAACCACCCTTTCCGGCAACACTAGTCCGGAAGGGGTGGTTTGCTATGAAGAAAAACGCGCGTGCTCATCATTTCCTACACGGCAGCGCTCGTCGCGGCGCTCGCGATCGGCCTGATCGCCTGCCGCACGGACGCCAACCGCCGCCAGACGGCCATGGACGCCAATTACCGCCACGCTTACGGTGAGGTGCTCAATGCCGTGCAGGAGCTCGACAGCTCGCTGCAAAAGAGCCTATATGCAACGACAGCGGCCATGGAGTGCACGGTCTGCACGGACATCTACAGCAATGCGCAGACGGCGGAGATGGCGCTCGGCGTGCTGCCGGTCAACTCGCATGCGCTCGCGCGTATCGCGCGCAACATCGCCCTCGCCGGGGACTATGCGCGCATGCTCTCGCGCAATGCGGCGGAGGGCAAAACGTTCACCTCCGAGGAACTGGAGCACCTGCGCGCCTTTTCTGACGCCACAACGCAGCTGAGCACGCAGCTCGCGGCGCTCGGCCAGTCACTCTATGACGGTGCAGTTACGACGACAGCGCATATGCGCAGCACGGAGTCGCTGGAGAATCTGGGGCTGGAGACGGATCTGTCCGACACGCTCGAGGCGGAACTCGCGGCGTTGGCCGATTCGTTTGAGGAGCTGTCGCTTCCGATCGCGGGCGGCAGCTATCAGGTGCGCACGGCGGCGGATTATGCCATGCTGGCGGGCCGCGGTGAGGTCACGGAGGAGCAGGCGCAGGCCGCGGCTGCGGCTTTTCTGGACATGGATGCGGCGCGTCTGCAGGCGACCGGCCGCTCGGAGGGCGTCGTACCGTGCTGGAACTTTGCTATCGACGACGGGGACGACACGTCCTATATCGCGGTCACGGTGTCCGGCGGGGAAGTGCTGCGCTATTATTCCTCCTACGCCGGCGGCGAACCGGCGCTTTCCACCGATGAGGCGGTGGAGGCAGCTGCGGCGTTTCTGCGCGCGCGCGGTTATGACAACATGCGCCTGATCGCCACGGAGGACGCGGGGCAGTCGCTCATCTGCACGTTCTGCTATGTGCAGGATAATGTCCTGTGCACGGCGGATCAGCTGCGTGTGCGCGTCCGGCTCGATAACGGGACGGTCTGCGGCTTCTCGTCGGCGTCGTATCTGGACACGCACCGGGCGCGCACGCTCCCGACGGACACCATCGGCATCGAGGCAGGACAGGCGGCTGTGCCGGGGACGCTGCAGGTCATGGATACGCGCACGGCGCTTCTCCGGCTCTACGGTGCGCGTGAGACGCTGTGCTATGAGTATTTGTGCGAAACGGACGACGGGCAGCGCTGCGTCATTGCCGTCAATGCCCGTACCGGGCAGCAGGAGCGCATCCTGGCCTCGGATTTAGCCGGCGGGGTGCAGATGCAGTTTTGATGTGTCTCAAAGAGGGAGGGCGGAAAGTTCTCCCTCTTGACGAAAAATTGCGAACAGTGTATGATAGAAAAACAAATGCGTATCAGATCTTTACATATTGGAGGCTTCTTATGAGCGTCATTCCCAAGATTACCTGCCGGCGCTGCGGACGGGAGTATTCCGGTCTGCGCAGCCGCTGTCCATATTGCGGCACGGGCCGCAGCAGATCCGCGGAGCGCATCCCGCTGCGCACGTCCAGCGAAAATGCAGGTACCCCGGCGGCAGAACACGCCGCGGTCAATACGAAGTGGCAGATGCTTTTTGGCGGTATTTTGCTCATCGCGGTTGTCGCGGCCGTCATCGTGCTCATTACCGTGAGCCTGAATGCCAGTAAAAATGGTTCGGCTTCTGCGGTGCCGACCCCGCCGGCGACGGTGTCCAGCGCAGCACCGGTCACCACGCCGACTCCGACCCCGCAGCCCACCCCGACGCCGACACCGACACCGTCGGTCACGAGCATTACCATCACGTTCCTCGGCAGCAAGCGCACGGAGTTTGCGGCCAAAGTTGGCGATGAAGTGCCGCTCGGAACGACGATTTATCCGGCCGGCGGCGACCAGACCGTCACGTGGTCGAGTAAGGATGAATCCATCGCCACCGTCAGCGACAAGGGTGTCGTGACCGGCGTAGGCAAGGGTACGACGACGATTACGGCCGAGTGTGGCGGTGTGAAGGCCGACTGCACGGTCTATATCACGGCGAAGTAAAGCGCCCTATGTTCGACGGCTCCGTTTTTTCGGAGCCGTCGAAAAAAAGGGGGTTGACAAAAAGTATAGATGCGTTAGAATAACCAACGCTGACACGGACGATTAGCTCAGCTGGTATGAGCATCCGCTTGACGTGCGGAGGGTCACAGGTTCGAGTCCTGTATCGTCCACCATAAAAATGCCGCGACATTTGTCGCGGCATTTTTATTTATCTACTTTACGTTCTGCATGAAAAAGGAGGCCGGCAGTGACCGGCCTCCAAATATGTAGTCAGCAAAGTTTGCAAGACAGGGCTGACCGCAGTGCTTTTATTATAGGGTGATGTCACAAGGCTGTCAAGAGAAAAATAGCAGAAAGATGCATTTCTTCCGGAAACAAGAACCGACAAATTTCGCATATTTCTCCGCAAAAAACGAAAAAAGATACTTGACAACCGTGTGCGTTATCATTATAATGAAAAAGCTGCATCGGGGTGTAGCGCAGATGGTAGCGCGCATGGTTCGGGACCATGAGGCCGCGAGTTCAAGTCTCGCCACTCCGACCATATCGCTGCGGACGTTGTATCGTTCGCAGCGATTTTTTATTCCCACATCCCTTGCGCAACCGGAGCAAATTCGATATGATAGGACTACCGATTTTTTCGTTTTGGAGGAGAAAGTATGAACATTGCTGTCATCACCGGTTCATCCGCCGGTATCGGCCGGGAGCTCGTCTACGCGGTGGATAAGGACGCACGCTATGACGAGATCTGGGTCATTGCCCGCAGAAAAGAGCGGCTGGAGGAGCTGCACGACAAGTGCACGAACCCCATCCGTCCGATCGCGCTCGATCTCTCGGATCTGAGCAGCATCGACGCCTATCAGGCCCTGCTCGAACAGGAGCAGCCCGAGATCAAGATGCTGGTCAATGCGGCCGGCTGCGGCGTGTTCGGCCCCTTTGCCGAGGCGGACCGCAAGAAGCTGCTCGCCAGCGCGCAGCTCAATTCGCTCGCGCTCACGGGTATGTGCCACGCGAGCCTGCCGTATATGCACGCCGGCAGCAGTATCATCAACATGGGCTCAAACTCTGCCTGGCAGCCGGTGCCGTATCAGGCGGTGTACGGTGCAAGCAAGAGCTATGTCCTGAGCCTGTCGCGCGCGCTCGGCCGCGAGCTGCGCCCGCAGGGCATCCATGTCATGTGCGTCTGCCCCGGCTGGATCAAGACCGAGTTCCAGCAGGTCGCGCATCATGATGAATACATCCGCTATGTGGACAAGTGGTACGGCCCCGATGAGGTGGCGGCGCAGGCCATGAAGGATCTCGGGAAGAAAAAAAGTGTCTCCATTCTCGGTCACCCGGTGCGCCGTCAGGTGCGTCTGGTCAAGCTCCTGCCGGTGGACACCGTCATGGATATCTGGTGCAAGCAGCAGGGGATCGAGTGAGACGGACTCTGCAGCCGTGAAAGGGCTGACTCTATGCGGAAATTTGATGTATATTGGAAATCAAATAAAGAATGGTATGAATATGATGGCCTTGTTCCAAAGCTGAAAGAGGATGCGCCCAAAGAAGCCCAAGAGAGCTTTGAGCATTATTTGCAGCAGAAAAAAGAAACGGCAACTGAAGAATGAGCCATTAGATTTGAAATGATAGAGCACCATGTGTCCGCATGGTGCTTTTTCATGCAGCTGAACAAGGGATAGGCAAGCGGCTAGCTTGTGATGTACTAACCCCCAGCCTGTCTGCATACACTCCTGTTATCGGGGGTGATGTGCGTGAAGCGCTGGAAAGTTTATTTGTGCGCGACGGTGTTCCTGCTGCTGACGGCGGTGAAGATGGTCGCCCCGGCGGCGGCCGCGGATGCGCGCGAGGTGCTGCTGCCGGCCATCAATACGGACGACGACTACAAGTCCGTCTTTGCCGAGATCCGCAGCGTGTTTGCGCCCGCACAGGTGCAGGCACAGGACGAACAGCTGCGGCAGTATCTGCCCGCCGTGAATGTGAACATGTCCGCCTGGGCGACACCCGCGCCGGAGCCGACGCCGACACCCACGCCGGAACCGACCCCGGAGCCCACACCGGCTCCGACGCCCGAACCGACGCAGAGCCCGCAGTTGCAGGCAGCCTTCGCTGCGCGCGAGACATTTCTCAACGAGCAGGCGGTCTATTCCGGCTACGCGGTGCCGGCCAATGTCAGCTATGTGGTCAGCGAGCTGCCGTTCGCGCACGCGTCGCCGGTCGCGGGTTACACCTCGTCCGGCTTCGGCTACCGGCTGCACCCATTGGAAAACAAGGTGAAATTTCACTACGGCACAGACTTCGCGGCCAATTCCGGCACGGCGGTCTGTGCCTTTGCTGACGGCACGGTGCTCGCCGCCGGGCAGGACGACGGGTACGGCAACTATGTGAAGATCCGTCATGCCGACGGCTATACGACGCTCTACGGCCACTGCAGCAAGCTGCTCGTACGCGCCGGGCAGACGGTCACGATGGGGCAGGAGATCGCGCTCGTCGGCGCGACCGGCAAGGCGACCGGGCCGCACCTGCATTTTGAACTCATGCACGACGGGTATTACTATAACCCGGAGTTTTACCTCGCCGCCGCATGAAGCGCCGCCGCTTTGCGCTCGATATCCGCCCAGGCGCAGTCGCGCTGCTCGCCGGGCTGTATTTTCTGCTACCGCTGCGCTGGTGCGTACGTCTGGCGCTCGCCGTGGTGGTGCATGAGCTGGGCCATGTTGCGGCGCTGGTGCTGTGCGGCGCGGAGGTCTACGGCCTACGCATGGAGGCCTGTGGGCTGGCGCTGCGCTGCGCGCCGCCGGAGGGCGCGGCGCGCACGATCGCGGCGGCGCTGGCGCAGGCCCCGCCGCCGGTGCGGGGCTATTTTGTATCCTGCGCGGGCTCGGATACTCGGAGGGGGCGGACCTGAGCCTGCTGTACGCGTGCGCGAATCTGCTGCCGGTGCTGCCGCTCGACGGCGGCCGCGCGCTGGAAGCGGTGGTCGCGGCGCTGGCGGGAGCGCGCGCGGCGGAGCGGCTGCTGGACGTGCTGGGCCTGGTGCTGCCGATCGCGCTCATGGGGCTCGGCGTGGTGCTGTTTGCGCGCGGCATGGGGCTTGCGCTGGGCGTGTTTGGCGCGTGGCTGGCGCTTTTGCAGCCGGGAATGACTTGCCAAGGGGGAAAACATGATGTAAAAATACCCTACTATCATATGTAGGAGTGTAGTATGGATCAGCGATTGAACGCATCCTGCCGCGCGTGCAGAAGCCTGCGCGCTATACCGGCGGCGAATACCGCCAGATCATCAAGGACAAGGCGGAGGTGGACCTGCGCCTCGCTTTTTGTTTCCCGGATACGTATGAGATCGGCATGTCGAACATCGGCATGCGCATCCTCTACGGCGTGATGAACGAGATGCCCGGCGTCTGGTGCGAGCGGGTGTTCGCCCCCTGGGGCGACATGGAAGCCGAAATGCGCCGCGCGGGCATCCCGCTCTATGCGCTCGAGAGCGGCGACCCCGTCAGCGCGTTCGACGTCGTGGCGTTCTCGCTTGGCTATGAGATGGCGTATCCCGCCGTGCTCAATATGCTTGATCTGGCCGGCATCCCGCTGCGCAGCGCCGACCGGCCGGAGCTGACGCCGCTTGTGATCGCGGGCGGCACGGCCTGCAGCAATCCGGAGCCGATGGCCCCGTTTTTTGACCTCATGATCATCGGCGAGGGCGAGGAGGTCAATAACGAGGTGCTCGCGCTGTTCCGGCAGGCGCGGCAGGCCGGCTGGAGCAAGACGCAGTTTCTCGAGACGGCGGCGAAGATCCGGGGCGTGCTCATCCCGTCGTTTTATGTCCCGCACTGGAACCCGGACGGCACGCTGCACGACCTGACGCCGACGCACGGCGCGCCCGCGCGCGTGACCAAGCGCATCATTCAGGATCTTGACGCCTGCTATTATCCGACCGACCCCATTGTGCCGAGCACGGAGATCGTGCACGACCGCGTGAATGTAGAGCTGTTTCGCGGCTGCATCCGCGGCTGCCGCTTCTGCCAGGCGGGGTATGTCTACCGCCCGGTGCGCCCGCGCAAACCGGAGACGATCATCCGTCAGGGCATCGAATCGCTCAAAAACACCGGCTATCAGGAGGCGACGCTCCTGTCGCTCTCGAGCAGCGACTACCGCCCGCTCGACGAGGTGTGCGACGGGCTGCTGGAATACTGCGAGCCACGCAGCATGAGCCTCGCGCTGCCGTCGCTGCGCGCGGACAACTTCTCCATGGACATCATGAGCCGCCTGCAGAAGGTGCGCAAGGGCGGCCTGACCTTCGCGCCCGAGGCCGGCACCCAGCGCCTGCGCGACGCGATCAATAAAAACGTGCGCGAGGAAGACCTGCTCCATTCCTGCCGCGTCGCCTTTGAGGGCGGGTGGAACGGTGTCAAGCTCTACTTCATGCTCGGCCTGCCGACGGAGACGGACGAGGACGTACTCGGCATCGCGGAGCTCGCCAATCAGGTGCTGCACACGTGGCGCATGCACGCGACGAACAAGGCCCGCGGCGTGCGCATCACGGTCAGCACGTCGTGCTTCGTGCCGAAGCCGCACAGCCCCTTCCAGTGGGAGCGGCAGGTGACGATGGACGAGTACAAACGCAAGGTCAACCTCCTGCGCGAAAATATCAAGGCCAAGAACGTGACGTACAACTGGCACGACCCGGACACCAGCTTCGTTGAGGCCGTGCTCTCACGCGGCGACCGGCGCATTGCCGACGTCATTGAAGAGGTCTGGCGCCGCGGCGGCAAGCTCGAGGCGTGGGGCGACTATTTCTCGTTCGACCGCTGGATGACGGCCATGGACGCCTGCGGCGTCGACCCGATGTTCTATGCCTGCCGCGAGCGCGGGAAGGACGAGTTCCTGCCGTGGGACATTGTGGACATGGGCGTGCGCCGCGCGCACCTGTGGCATGAGCGTGAGCAGGCGTACAAGGCCGAGCTCTCGCCCGACTGCCGCAAGCAGTGCACCGGCTGCGGTGCGCTCGCACTCATGACGGAAGGGGGCAAGTGCGATGCCTGAAAAGCTGAGACTGCGCTTTGAAAAGACCGGCCGCGCGATCTATATCTCGCACCTCGACCTCATGCGCACGATGCAGCGCGTGTTTCTGCGCGCCGACTGCCCGCTGAAATATTCCGAGGGCTTCAATCCCCACGCGCTCATCTCTATCCTGCTGCCGCTGTCCGTCGGCGTCGGGAGCGTGTGTGAGCTGATGGATTTCCAGCTGCGCGAGGAAGTAGACCTCGCCGCGCTGCCCGAGCGGCTCACGGCGGTCATGCCCGAGGGCATCAGCGCGCTCGAGGCGTACTCCGGCGGGCGTAAGGTGCGCGAGCTCAAGTGGCTGCGCGTGACCGGGCGGTATGAATACGACAACGCAGACCCCGCGGACATGGCGGAAAAGCTCCGCGCGTTTTATGCGCGCGATGCCATCGTTATCACCCGCAAGACCAAGCGTGGGGAAGGGCAGATGGACATCGTGCCCGCAATCTCGGAGCTGCACGTGCGCCCGGAGGTGCGGTTCGTGACGATTGAGGCCGTTGTCTCCGCACAGGAGCCGACGCTCAACCCCGACCATCTCGTTACGGCGCTGCATCAGCTGGCACCCGAGCTGGCGCCGGACTTCGCTGCTTTCACGCGGCGGGAGGTCTACACGGAGGATATGCAAATTTTCCGCTGAAAACACTTGCAAACCGACACGGGATGTGCTATTATCTTATGGCTTGTGCGAAACAGCGTTTCGCAAGATAACGACGGTCCGCTGCCGTGACCGGCTCTGTCCACCGGTATGAACGTCTGATAAAGGAAGGATTTCATTATGGATCTCATCAAAACTCTGACCGCGCAGTACATGAAACCCGAACTGCCGGCCATGCGCGTCGGCGACACCGTGCGTGTCACTGTCCGCGTCACCGAGGGCAACCGTGAGCGTACCCAGGCTTTCGAGGGCACCATCATCGCCAAGAAGCACGGCGGCATCAACGAGACGATCACCGTCCGCCGCATCTCCTACGGCGTGGGCTGCGAGAAAGTTTTCCCGGTGCACTCTCCCACGATCGTGTCCGTCGAGACCGTTCGCCGCGGCAAAGTCCGCAGAGCCAAGCTGTACTACCTGCGCGACCGCGTGGGCAAGAGAGCCAAGGTCAAAGAGCTTATCTAAGTGGATACTGCAAAAAAGAGGCTTCGGCCTCTTTTTTGCATTTTTGGGGCGTTTTTGTGATGCCGCCGGAAAAGAATTCACACAATTTTAGTTGCCGAAAACGGGTCTGAGCGTGTATAATATAGTTTACGAATTTTTACACCGAGGTTTTGAAAATGGACAGCAAGAATCCGAGCGGCGCCAAGGGCCGCGCCGAAGTATACGATTGGATCCAGTGCATCATCTTTGCGCTGGTGTTCTGTGTGCTGCTGTTTGTGTTTGCGGTGCGCATGGTCAACGTCGTCGGTCACTCCATGGTGCCGACGCTCGAACAGAATGACAAGGTCGTCATCTCCAACCTGTTCTATCATCAGAAGCAGGGGGACATCGTCGTCCTGCGCAAGCAGACGCTCATGGAAGAGCCCATCGTCAAGCGCATCATCGCGACGGAGGGGCAGACCGTGGACATCGATTTTGACGACGGTGTGGTCTACGTCGACGGCAAGGCGCTTGACGAGCCGTATGTCAATGAGCCCGTGCACGACCGGGAGAATTTTGAGGGCAAGATCACGGTGCCGGAAGGCTGCGTGTTCGTCATGGGCGACAACCGCAACGCCTCCACTGACAGCCGCGACGCGCGTCTCGGCTGCGTCGATGAGCGTTATATCATGGGCCGGGTGTACTTTACACTCTTCCCGGTCAAGAACATCGGAGTTGTGAAATAACATGGCGCAGGACTTTGAAAAACTGAATATCCAGTGGTTCCCGGGCCATATGACGAAGGCCCAGCGCATGATCGAGGAGCACATGAAGCAGGTCGATGCCGTGTGCGAGATTCTTGATGCGCGCATCCCGATGGCGAGCCGCAACCCGGACATCGACCGTCTCGCGGGCGAGAAGCCCCGCATCGTCGTGCTCAACCGCACCGATCTCGCCGACCCGAAGGCGACGGCGCGCTGGCGCGCAGCCTTTCAGCGGCAGGGCATGACCGTGCTCGAGACCGACAGCCGCAGCGGCAAGGGCGTCAACGGCTTTGCCGGCGCCGTGCGCACGGCGCTGCACGATAAGATCGGGCGTATGCCGCCAAGGGACAGGTCGGCCGGCCGATGCGCGTCATGGTGCTGGGTATCCCGAATGTGGGCAAGTCCACATTTATCAATAAGGTGGCGCGGCGCAAGGCGGCCGCCGCCGGCGACCGGCCGGGCGTCACGCGCGGCAAGCAGTGGATCACGGTCGATCAGGGCCTGGAGCTGCTGGACACGCCGGGCATCCTCTGGCCGCGGTTTGACAGTCAGGAGGTCGGTGAGCTGCTGGCCATCACCGGCGCGATCAAGGCCGAGGTGCTCGACCGCGAGACGCTTGCGGCCAACTTCATGCTCCGGCTCGCAAAGTTTTACCCCGACGCGGTGGAGCAGCGCTACAAGTTCCGGCCGGACCCGGCCTGCAATGGCTTCGAGCTGCTGGAGCAGGCGGCCAAAAAGCGCGGCTTTCTCATCTCCGGCGGAGAATATGACCTTGAGCGGATGGCGGGTGTGCTGCTCGATGAATACCGCGGCGGCAAGCTTGGCCGCATCACGCTCGAGATGCCGGAGGCGGATGTATGACGCAGGTCGATCTGTGGACATTGGAAAACGAGCTCCGCACGCCGGACACCGATCCGCTGTGCGGTGTGGATGAGGCGGGGCGCGGCCCGCTGGCCGGGCCGGTGTGCGCTGCGGCGGTCCTGCTGCCGCCGGGGCTGGTGATCCCGGGGCTGAACGACTCGAAAAAGCTCTCGGAGAACAAGCGCGAGGCGCTCTATGATACCATCATCGCGCAGGCACTGAGTTACGGCATCGCATTTGCGACCGTGGAGGAGATCGAGGAGCACAACATCCTCGGCGCGACGTTTCTGGCCATGAACCGGGCCATCGCACAGCTCTCCCCGCAGCCGGCGCTCGCGCTCATCGACGGCAACCGGAACACCGGCATCGCGGTGCCGAGCCGGTGCATCGTCGGCGGCGACGGCAAGTGCGCCGACATCGCGGCGGCCTCCGTGCTCGCAAAGGTCACGCGTGACCGCTACATGCGCCGGATGGCGGAGACCTATCCGCAGTATGGCTTTGAAAAACATAAGGGCTACGGCACGGCGGCGCACTATGCGGCCATCCGGACGCATGGGACGTGCCCCATCCACCGGCCGTCGTTCCTGAAGAAGATGCACTGATATGGCCGGTGCAGTCGGGGGAACGAAGGGCGCCTGGGGCGAAGACTGCGCGGCGGCGTACCTGCGCCGGCACGGTTACCGCATCCTTGCGCGCAACTACAGCTGCCGCTTCGGCGAGATCGACATCATCGCGGCCGACCGGCACTACGTCGTGTTCGTGGAGGTGAAGCTGCGCGCGTCCGACCGGTTCGTGCGCGCGGGCGCGTATGTCACCCCGGCCAAGCAGGCGCGCATCCGCACGGCGGCGTCGCTCTGGCTGGCGGAGCACGAGACGGAGCTGCAGCCGCGCTTTGATGTGATCGAAATTTACGGCGATGCGGACACCCCGCGCCGCCAACGCAGGATCAATCAGATCGAAAATGCTTTTGAATAATGAGGGACCAGATATGAACTACTACAGCACAAGAGATCATCAGCATATTGTTTCCGCCACGCAGGCGATCGCCTGCGGCCTCGCGCCGGACGGCGGCCTGTTCGTGCCGGAGGCGCTGCCGGGTGTTTCAGCGCAGCAGCTTCAGGCGCTGTGCGGCATGACGTACCAGCAGCGCGCCGTGACGATCATGCGCCCGTTTCTGAGCGAGTTTACGGACGAGGAGCTTGCGCGCTTCACCGCCGCGGCCTATGGCAGCCAGTTTGACGACCCGGCCGTTGCGCCGGTGCATCGGCTCGACGACACCACCGCGTTTCTCGAGCTCTGGCACGGACCAACGTGCGCGTTCAAGGACATGGCGCTGCAGATCCTGCCGTACCTGCTCACGGCGAGCCTGAAAAAGTGCGGCGAGCAGCGGCAGGTGTGCATCCTCGTCGCCACCTCGGGCGACACCGGCAAGGCGGCCCTGCAGGGCTTTGCCGACGTGCCGGGCACGAAGATCCTCGTGTTCTATCCCTACAGCGGCGTGTCGGAGATCCAGCGCCTGCAGATGGTCACGCAGACGGGCGATAACGTCGCGGTCAGCGCCGTGCGCGGCAACTTTGACGACGCGCAGACTGGTGTCAAGCAGATCTTTGGTGACAAGGCGTTTGCCGCCGAGCTCTCGCAGCGCGGCTGGTTCCTGTCCTCGGCCAACTCCATCAACTGGGGCCGCCTGCTGCCGCAGATCGTCTACTATTTCTCGGCGTACTGCGACGCCGTTACCGGCGGCATGATCGCCATGGGCGACAAGCTGAACTTCGTTGTGCCGACCGGCAACTTCGGCGACATTCTCGCCGGCTGGTATGCCAAGGAAATGGGCCTGCCGGTGGGCAAGCTCGTCTGCGCGTCGAACGCAAACAACGTGCTCACGGATTTCATCCGTACGGGTACCTATAATAAAAACCGTCCGTTCCACACGACGGCATCCCCGTCGATGGACATTCTCGTGTCGAGCAATCTTGAGCGCTTGCTTTATGCCCTCTGCGGCAGCGACACGGAGGTCGCGGACTACATGCAGCAGCTGCGCGAGCAGGGGAGTTATACAGTCTCTGACGAACTCAAGGCAAAGATTCAGGCGACGTTTGCCGGCGGCTTCTGCAACGATATCCAGACGCGCGAGAAGATCGGCCATGCCTGGCGCGATCACCGCTATCTGATCGACACGCACACGGCGGTCGCCTATCACGTGCTCGATGATTACCGCAGCGAGACCGGCGACCGGACGCCCACTGTTGTCGTGTCCACGGCCAGCCCCTTCAAGTTCTGCGACCAGGTGTTGCGCGGCATCGGCGGCACGGCCGACGCCTTCGGCCCGGCACTGATCCGCCGTCTGTCGTGCGAGACACAGATCGATGCGCCCGCGCCGCTGACCGGCCTGGACGCACGCCCGGCACGCTTCGGCGGCTGCGTGGACAAGGCGCAGATGCTGCATACGGTGGACGAATTCCTGAAATAATATGTAACGGACGGGGAGACCCGTCCGCCGGGTCAGAACGCCGCGCTGCCCTTCTTGGTGAAGGTGCTGCAGAACGTCTCGTCCTTGCAGGTGCAGGTGCCCTGGGTGTTTTTGACCTGAATGTGGTCTGCGTGGCAGCGCTTGCCGTCCGCATTGTAGGCGCAGTTGCTCACGTCGCACGCGACGTTGTACTCGCAGCAGTCTTTGGTATGATCGCTCATGGTTTCTGCCTCCAGATCAGATTCCGGCATCCGCCGGTCGAATCTATTGTGTGCAGCCGGGCGCGGAATATACGGAGGAACGCAAATGGCATTGTATGCAATCGGCGACCTGCATCTGTCGCTGGGCGCAGATAAGCCCATGGACGTATTCGGCGGGTCATGGGAAAATTATGTAGAAAAAAATCAAACTTGGTTTTTCGTCTCTGCATGCCGATGACGTCTGCGTGCTCTGCGGCGACCTTGCCTGGGGCATGACCATGGAGCAGGCGCTGCCGGACTTTCAGTTCATCGAGGCTTTGCCCGGGAAAAAGATCCTGCTCAAGGGCAACCATGACTTCTGGTGGAGCACCGCGAAAAAGGCCTACAGTTTCTTTGAAGCGCACGACATGCACACCATGGATATCCTCAATAATAACTGCTACTTCTATGAGGACTATGCCATCTGCGGCACGCGCGGCTGGTTTTATGAGGAGGCCAAGGGCGAGGCGCACGACCGGAAGATCATGCTGCGCGAGGTCGGCCGGCTCGAGACGTCGCTCAAGGCGGCGGGGGACAGGACGAAGCTCGTCTTTCTGCACTACCCGCCGAAGTACCTCGGCTATGAGTGCCCGGAGATTTTGGACCTGCTCGATGCGTATCATGTGCCGCTGTGCTGCTATGGACATATCCACAGCCGCGGCTGCCGCAGCGCCTTTCAGGGTATGTATCACGACACGGAGTTCCGGCTGCTGTCGGCGGATTATATTTCGTTTTGTCCGCGCAGGATTCTCCCGTGAAACAGGTGTTGATTTTAGGGCATAAATCTGTTATAGTATTTAGGCATGTTCTTTTCATGACAAATTTTATAAACAATGCACCCGGCGATAAATGATTAGAGGAGGAAACCCAATGAACATCCAGAACATCGAAAAGAAAGAGAAAAATATGGCGACCTTTGAAGTGAAGGTCCCGGCCGATGTCTTTGACAATGCGGTCAACGAAGTATATAAAAAGAACAAGAACCATCTCTACGTGGCTGGTTTCCGCAAGGGTAAGGCCCCGCGCGCCGTCATCGAGGGCATGTATGGCAAGGAAGTGTTCTATCCCGACGCTATCGAGGCGCTGGCACAGGATGCGTTCGAGGCCGGCCGTGCCGACTGCGGCTTTGAGTGCGTCGGCGCGCCGAGCCTGATCGACCAGAAGGTCACCGAGGACAAAGAGCTGATCTACACCTTCGAGGTCGGTATGTATCCGGAAGTGCAGCTCGGCCAGTACAAGGGCCTCGAGGTCCCGCAGAACCACGAAGCGTTTGACGAGAGCAAGGTCGACGAAGAGATGCATAACGTTCAGAAGCGCAACGCCCGCCTGCTCGATGTCGAGCGCGAGGCGCAGATGGGCGACCACGTGACGATCGACTTCGCCGGCTTCATCGACGGCGAGCAGTTTGACGGCGGCACGGCCGAGGACTATGACCTCGAGCTCGGCTCCAACACCTTCGTGCCCGGCTTTGAGGAGCAGATCGTCGGCATGAAGGCCGGCGATGAGCGCGACGTTGTTGTCACCTTCCCCGAGAACTATGTTGAGGCGCTGGCCGGCAAAGAGGCCACCTTCAAAGTCACCGTCAAGAGCGTCAAGGAGCCCGAGCTTCCGGCGCTGGACGATGAGCTGGCCAAGGACATCTCCGACTACGAGACCATCGCCGAGTACCGTGACCACGTCCGTGAAGATCTGGAGAAGGAATTCACCGAGCAGCAGGAGTCCGATTATGCGACCCGCCTCATGAAGGCCGCTGTCGACAACATGACCGTCGAGATCCCCGAGCCTATGATCCTGGACAAGCTCGACGAGCAGCTGCGCAACTACATCTCCACCATGGGCATCAGCCCCGAGCTCACCCGTGAGCAGGTGCTTGCCTCCATGGGCCTGGACGAGAAGACCTTCCAGGAGATCATGCGTCCGCAGGCCGTGTTTGAGCTGCAGACCGATCTGCTGCTCGACGCGATCGTCAAGGCCGAGAACATCGAGCTCGATGAGGGCGAACTCGACGAGACCTACAACAAGATGGCTGAAGAGTACAAGATGGAAGTCGACAAGATCAAGCAGTACGTCGACGAGAAGATCATCGTTCTGGATATGAAGCGCCGCAAGGCCGCCCAGCTCATCCGCGACACCGCAGTGGACAAGGAGCCCGAGGCCAAGGAAGAGGCAGCCGAGTAATTCCCCGAAAGCTGTTTGGATTCCGGGCAGAACGGTTATGCTCTCTTGGATAAGCGAAACATCGAAAGGAGCGTACCATGAGTTTAGTACCGTACGTTGTCGAGCAGACCTCCCGCGGGGAGCGCTCGTACGACATTTTTTCCCGCCTGCTCAATGACCGCATCATCATGCTGTCCGAGGAGGTCAATGATACGACAGCCAGCCTGATCGTGGCGCAGCTGCTGTATCTCGAAGCACAGGATCCCGATAAGGACATTCAGTTTTATATCAACAGCCCCGGCGGCAGCGTGACCGCAGGTCTCGCCATCTATGATACCATGCAGTACATTAAGGCGGATGTTTCCACCATTTGCGTCGGCCTGGCTGCATCGATGGGTGCGTTCCTGCTCTCGTCCGGCGCCAAGGGCAAGCGTCTGGCCCTGCCGAATTCGGAGATCATGATCCATCAGCCCTCCGGCGGCAGCCAGGGCCAGTGCACGGACATTCAGATCCAGGCACGGCAGATCCTGCGCATCAAGGATCGCCTCAATCACATCCTCGCAGAAAACACCGGCAAGCCGGTCGAGACCATCGCTGAGGACTGTGAACGCGATAACTTCATGACCGCGGAGGAAGCACAGGCCTACGGTCTGGTGGACAAGGTCATCTATAAGCGATAATCTGTCAGGGGAGGGAACCGCCGTTCCCTCCCTGTTTCAAATGTAGAAAATGTGAGGTTTTTATGGCCAGAAATGACGAGAAAAAGAGCGTGCGCTGCTCTTTTTGCGGCAAGCCGCAGTCGCTGGTAAACCGGCTCGTTGCCGGCAACGGCGTCTATATCTGCGATGAGTGCGTGCGCCTGTGCATGAGCATCATCGACGAGGGCTATCAGCCCGAGAGCGTCTCCACGGCGGAGATCACCCTCCGGCGCGACCAGCTGCCGAAGCCGGCCGAGATGTGCGCCACGCTCGACGACTATATCATCGGCCAGGACCGTGCCAAGGTGGTGCTGTCCGTGGCGGTGTACAACCACTATAAGCGCATTCTGCGCGGCGATCAGGACAATGACGTCGAGCTGCAGAAGAGCAACGTCCTGCTCATCGGCCCGACCGGCAGCGGTAAGACGCTCTTTGCCCAGACCCTGGCCAAGATGCTCGACGTGCCGTTTGCCATCGCGGATGCGACCACGCTCACCGAGGCCGGCTATGTCGGCGAGGATGTGGAGAACATCCTGCTCAAGCTGCTGCAGGCGGCGGATTTTGATGTGGAGCGCGCGCAGCGCGGCATCATTTACATCGACGAGATCGATAAGATCGCCCGCAAGAGCGAGAATACGTCCATCACGCGCGACGTCTCCGGTGAGGGCGTGCAGCAGGCGCTGCTCAAGCTCCTCGAGGGCACGATCGCGAATGTCCCGCCCCAGGGCGGACGCAAGCACCCGCAGCAGGAGTTTATCCAGGTGGATACGACGAACATCCTCTTCATCTGCGGCGGCGCGTTCGACGGCGTGGACAAGATCATTGAGCGCCGCATGGACAAGAAGTCCATGGGCTTCGGCGCCGAGATCCAGAGCGCCAAGGAGCGCGACCTGACCGAGATCATGAAAAACGTGCAGCAGCACGATCTGCTGAAGTTCGGCATCATCCCGGAGCTGATCGGCCGCATGCCGGTCATCACGGCGCTGGCCAGCCTGAGCCGCGAGGACATGGTGCGCATCCTCAAGGAGCCCAAAAACGCCTTGACCAAGCAGTATCAGGCGCTGATGCAGTTTGATAACGTCGAACTGGAATTTGAAGACGAAGCGCTGGGCAAAATTGCGGATAAGGCGATCGCGATGGAGATCGGTGCCCGCGGCCTGCGCAGTGTCATGGAGGGCGTCATGACGGACCTGATGTACTCCGTGCCGTCGGACCCGACGATCGCCAAGATCACCATCACCGCGGCGAGCGTGGACGGCACCGAGCCGCCGCGCATTGAGCATCGGGAGCAGTGACCCATCGCGCCTGCCCCCGCGACCCCCTGAGCGAAAGAGGAATCTGAATGGATAACACAACTTCTATGGACCATGTGGAATTCACCGCCAGGCGCAGCCTGCCCATGATGGCGCTGCGCGGCCTGACCGTGTTTCCGGGCATGATGCTGACCTTTGAGGTCGAGCGCAGCATGTCCATCGCGGCGCTGAACATGGCCATGAGCGATGATCAGATCATCTATCTGGTCCCGCAGAAAGACATTGCGACCGACATCCCCACACCGGACGATGTGTACGGCGTAGGCACGGTCTGCCGCATCAAGCAGATGATGAAGCAGCCCGGCACCAAGACCATCCGCGTTATGGCTGAGGGCATCGAGCGCGGCCGGACGCTGGCCGTGCGAACGGACACGCCCTGCTTCGTGGCCGAGGTCGAGCCGCTTCCGGACGTGGCCGAGCGCAAAACGGCGCGCACCGAGGCGCTCATCCGCCACTGCTGCAATCTGTTTGACGCGTACGTCACCGCGTCCGGCAACATGGCGCCGGAGGCGGTCATCAGCGTGCTTGGTAGCACGAATGCGGCGTTCGTGTCGAACTTCATCTCCCAGCACGTGTTCCTGCGCCCGGAAGAGAAGCAGGAGCTGCTGGAGGAAACGCGCCCGAGCCGGAGACTGTCCAAGCTCTCGAAAATGCTGCTGCATGAGACAAGCGTGCTCGGCCTGCAGCATCAGCTCGAGGAGGCGGCGCAGGACCGCCTGAATCAGACGCAGCAGGAGTATCTGCTGCGCGAGCAGATGAAGATCATCCAGGCGGAGCTCGGCGAGTCCGATGATCCGGACTCCGAGAGCGCGGATTACCGCGAAAAGATCCTTGCCCTGCACCTGCCGGAGGATTCCGAGCAGCGCCTGCTCAAAGAGGTTGACCGGCTCAAAAAGCAGCCGTTCGGCTCGTCGGAGGCGTCCGTCATCCGCAACTATCTGGACATTTGCCTCGAGCTGCCGTGGAACACGCGCACGAAAGAAACGCTCGATGTGCGCGCCGCGCGCGAGGTGCTTGACAAAGAGCACTTCGGGCTTGAGAAGGTCAAGGACCGGATCACAGAGTATCTGGCCGTGCGCCAGCTCGCGCCCGATGTCAAGGGCGGCGTGCTGTGCCTCGTCGGCCCTCCGGGCACCGGCAAGACGAGCATCGCCATGAGCATCGCCCATGCTACGAACCGCAAGCTCGCGCGCATCTCCCTCGGCGGCGTGCACGACGAGGCAGAGATCCGCGGCCACCGCAAGACGTATGTCGGTGCCATGCCCGGCCGCATCATCAACGGCCTGACCATCGCCGGCAGCATGAACCCCGTCATGGTGCTCGACGAGATCGACAAGCTCGGCAGCGATTATCGCGGCGATCCGTCATCCGCCCTGCTGGAGGTGCTCGACGCGGAGCAGAACGGTCACTTCCGGGATAACTTCATGGAGATCCCAGTCGACCTGTCGGATGTGTTTTTCATCCTGACGGCCAACACCCTCGATACCATCCCACGCCCGCTGCTCGACCGTATGGAGGTCATCCAGCTCTCAAGCTATACGGACGAGGAAAAGCTGCAGATCGCAAAGCAGCACTTGATGCCCAAGCAGCGCAAAAAGCACGGCCTCAAGCCGTCGCAGCTGCGCGTGAGCGACGATGCCATCCGCGAGATCATCACGCTCTATACGCGCGAATCCGGTGTGCGTGTGCTCGAACGCAGCCTTGCCGCCGTCTGCCGCAAGACCGCCAAGCGCATCGCACTCGGCGAGTGCAAGAGCGTGCAGCTGCGCGCAGGCAGCGTGGCCAATTATCTCGGCCCCGCGCGCTTTGAGCCGGAGCATGTCTATGCGCAGGACGAGGTCGGTCTCGTGCGCGGCCTTGCGTGGACGTCCGTCGGCGGGGAAGTGCTCGATGTCGAAGTCGCAGTGCTCGACGGCACCGGCAAGCTGGAGCTGACCGGCAACCTCGGCAACGTCATGAAGGAGTCGGCGCAGGCCGCCGTCACCTATATCCGCAGCCGTGCGCAGCTGCTCGGCATCGACCCGGAGTTTTATAAGAACAAGGATATCCACATCCACTTCCCGGAGGGTGCCGTGCCGAAGGACGGTCCGTCGGCCGGCATCACGATCTGCATCGCGGTCATCTCCGCGCTCACGAACACGCCGGTCCGCCGCGACCTCGCCATGACGGGCGAGATCACGCTGCGCGGCCGCATCCTGCCGATCGGCGGCCTGAAGGAAAAGACTATGGCAGCCATGCGCATCGGTATCACGACGGTCATCATCCCGCGTGAGAACGAAAAGGATCTGGAAGAGATCGACCCAACCGTGCGCAGCGCGCTCAAGTTCGTCACGACCGACCATGTGGATAAGATCCTCGACGTCGCGTTTGGCCGCCGTTTTGCCGCGGCCGTCAAGGCGGCGCACAAGGACGCGCACGGCGACGCGGCGAATGTGAACCTGCGCCAGTGAGGAGACTGCCATGGCGACATTGAACCTGAATAAGGCGGAGTTTCTCAAGTCCGCCGTCAGCCCGTCCGGCTTCCTCGCGGCCGACCTGCCGTGCATCGTCTTTGCCGGTAAGTCAAACGTCGGCAAGTCCTCGGTCATCAACCGGCTGCTCAACCGCAAGAATTTTGCCCGCGTCGGCTCTCAGCCCGGAAAGACCGTCCATGTGAACTATTTTTGCATCGACGGCCGGGCGTACTTTGTTGACCTGCCGGGTTATGGGTACGCCAGCGTCGCCAAGACGGAGCGCGCGCGCTGGGGCAAGCTCATGGAGGATTTCTTCGCAGACCCCGCGCGCATCACACTCGGCGTCATGATCGTTGATGCCCGCCACAAGCCCACGGCGGACGATGAGACGATGGCGGCGTGGTTTCATTCCACCGGCTGCCCGATGGTCGTCGTGGCGAATAAGTGCGACAAGCTCAAAAAGTCGGAGATCGAGCCGAATCTCGCGCGCATCCGCGCCACGCTTCTGCTGCCGGACAACGCGGTGCTGCTGCCGTTTTCGGCGGAGAAGGGCACCGGCCGCGAGGCACTGCTCGGTGAGATCTTTCACGCTGTTGGATGACCCGAAGTGCAGAGCGCGCATTCGCGCGCTCTGCGCCGCAAAACGCTGACAGAGCAGCGCTGTGCGGCGGCTGATTGGATTCGAGGCGGGCCTTGCCCTCTCGAGCACCCCTGCTGCGTATGTGATTCGGCAGCGGCGGGGTCATTTTGCCTGCTCAAAGTGCAGAGCGCGCATTCGCGCGCTCTGCACTTGTTTTTTTCGCTGGGGACTTGTTATAATGCAAATTTGTAGGAATGGGAGGTGTGCGCGTGAACACCCTGCAATCGATCTGGAACGGGCTCGACTGGTCCTATCTGCTGAATATCGTGCTGTCGGTCGTTCCGTCGCTGCTGTGCATCACGTTTCACGAGGTGTCGCACGGCTATATTGCCTATCGTCTCGGCGACACGACGGCAAAGGACGCCGGCCGGCTCACGCTCAATCCCCTGAAGCACATCGACCCGATGGGCCTGCTGATGATGATCGTGTTCAAGTTCGGCTGGGCAAAGCCCGTGCCGGTAAATATGATGCGCTTTCGCAATCCCAAGCGCGGTATGGCGCTCACGGCGCTGGCGGGGCCGGTGTCGAATGTGCTGCTCGCGCTCGTGTTTCTGTTTTTGTATGGTCTGCTGTACCGGGCGCTGTATTCGGTGCAGTTTTTGCTGGACATGATCTGGCTGACGGCATATATCAGCCTGGCGCTGGCCATTTTCAATATTATCCCGGTCTCGCCGCTCGATGGTTCGAAGGTGCTCTTCGCGCTGCTGCCCGATGCGGCGTATGCCAAGCTCATGCGCTATGAGCGCTATGGGATGATCCTGCTGCTCGTGCTGGTCGCGACCGGTGTGCTCAGCAAGCCGCTCACGACGGTGACGGAGGCTGTGTTTGACAAACTCTTTGTATTTGCGGAGTGGGGTTATGAACTTATCGGCATCTTCGGCTAAGCCGACCGATCCAACCTATTTTCTTGAAGGCATCATCCACGACAAGAGCGAGATGGCGGATTTTGAGGGGCCCTTGAGCCTGATCCTGCTGCTCCTGTCCAAGAACAAGATCGAGATCCGCGACATCAAGATCTCGGAGATCCTCGATCAGTATCTGGAATACCTCAACGCCATGGAAAAGCTCGATCTCGAGATCGCGAGCGAATTTGTGCAGATGGCGTCCTACCTGCTCTATATCAAGACCCGCATGCTCCTCACGGAGGAGAAGGAGGTCACGGAGCTCGAGCAGCTCATCGCATCGCTCGAGCAGCTCAAGTGCAAGGACACCTATGCGGCCGTCAAGTCCGTCACGCCGATGCTCGACGCCGCGGCCCAGACCGGCCTGCACTACCTGTCGCGTCCGCCGGAGCCGCTGCCGAAGTCGGCGGGGAATACCGCTACCGCATCGAGCAGGCAGACCTCCTGCGTGCGCTGCTGTCCGTGTTCACGCGCGGCGGTGCCGCAGCGACAGATGCGCTGCAGATGGCGGCGCCGAAGCGCATCATCTACAGTGTGCGCGACAAATGCCGCACGCTCATTGACGAGCTGCGCGAGCGGGGGAGCATGTCCCTGAACGCGCTCTACAGCCAGTGTGCCAGCCGTAGCGAGATCGTGGCGACGTTTTTGTCCGTGCTGGAGCTGTGCAGCCTCGGCCATCTGATGCTTTCCGAGCAAAACGGCGAATATGTGGCAAGTTTCACCGGCGGCGCCACAGACGATATTTTGGAATCCATTGTTGAGTGAGAAATTTTTATGGAACACGAGGAATTACTTTCGGTCATTGAGGCCATTTTATTTGCAGCGGGCGATCCTGTGCCGGCGTCGCGCATCGCGCTCGTCACCGGCGAGGAGACGCAGACGATCGTCTCGGCCGCCAGGGAGCTCGCTGCGGCGTATGAGGAAAACCGCTGCGGCATGCGCCTGGTGCAGATGAATGATCTGCTGCAGCTGTGCTCCGCGCCGGAGTACGCGGATTATATCCGCCGCGCGCTTGAACAGCGCAAGCCGCCCAAGCTCTCGCAGCCGGCGCTGGAGGTGCTGGCGATCGTGGCGTATTTTCAGCCCGTCACGCGCGCGTATATCGATCAGGTGCGCGGCGTGGACAGTGCCTACACGGTCACGACACTGCTCGAGCGCGGGCTCATCGAGGCCTGCGGCAGGCTCGACGCGCCAGGCCGCCCGTCGCTGTACCGCACGAGCGCGCTGTTTCTGCGCACCATGGGCATGCAGTCGCTCGACGAGCTGCCTGTGCTGCCGGATCTGTCGTCCGATGAGGGCGCGGAAAAGCTCGAACAGGCCATCTCGGAGCTGCGCGGCCGGGGCGAGCAGATGGAGCTGACGGACACGGAGGAAAAACCGACAGGGGAGTGATGCCGATTGACGGCCCTGTGGATCATACTGGCGATCGCGCTGGTGCTGACGGTGCTGAATCTGCTGCCGGTCGGCGTGGATGCGGCCTATACGGACGAGACGTTCTCGCTTGCGGCGCGCGTCGGCCCGCTCCGGCTCCGGCTCCTGCCGAAACCGCCGGATGCAAAGCCGAAGAAGAAAAAGTCCCCAAAACCGAAAAAGGAAAAGCCGAAGAAGAAATCCGCCCCGCCGGATATCCGGACGATCCTCGCCCTTGCAAAGCTCGGTCTGCAGGCGCTCAATCGCTTCCGGCAGCGGCTGCGCGTGCAGCTGCTGCGGCTGGTGTTCGTGTCCGGCGCGCCGGACCCGTACGATACGGCGCTGGCGTTTGGCTATGTCAACGCCGCGCTCGGCGCGCTCACGCCGCTGGCGGAGCGGGCCCTGCGCATTGACGAGCGGGACATTCAGACCGGTGTGGACTTTCAGGCCGAGCGGCCGCGCATCGATGCGCGCATCGTCTGTACGATCCGCATCGGGCAGATCGTTGTCATCGCGCTGGCGTTCGGCGTTGGATTCTTAAAGCAAAAAATGCACTCGAAACAGGCCCGGGCCACGCGCGCAAAGACCGCGCCGGCCGCGCAGGAAAGGAAGGTCAGCAATGGATAATGAAATCAGTGCAGTCATGACTGCGACCATGAGCAAGATCAAGGAAATGGTGGATACGAACACCGTCGTCGGCGAACCGATCACGACACCGGACGATATTACGCTCATCCCGCTGTCCCGCGTCAGCTTTGCCTTTGCCAGCGGCGGGTCGGAGTTCCCGATGAAGGAGAACAAAAACGGTGTCGGCTGCGGTAGCGGCGCCGGTGTCAAGGTCGAGCCGATGGGCTTTCTAATCGTCAAGGACGGCAATGTGCGCATGCTCAACGTCATGCCGCCGGCCTCGAACACGTTCGACCGCCTGATCGACATGACCCCGCAGGTGATCGACCGCATCGACCAGTTCATCGACCAGCGCAGGGCCGACAAAGCATAAACCGCGCCGAAAGCGCCCATAATAAGCACCGCCCGTAACTTGGAAAGGGTGGTGCTTGTTTTGAAACGGACATGTTTTGGCCTTGCCTGCGTGCTGGCCTTTTCTTTGTTTTTCACACCGTGCACGCATGCCGCCGGGACCGACAATGCGGCGAGGGCCGCCATTGTCGTGCATCCCGAGACCGGCACCGTGCTCTATGAAAAGAATGCGGACGAGCGGCTCGGCATTGCCAGCACGACGAAGATCATGACTGCGCTCGTCGTGCTCGAGCACTGCGCGCTCGAGGAGCCGGTCGAGATCCTGCCGGAATACACGGCGGTCGAGGGCTCGTCGATGTATCTGCGTGCCGGCGAGACGTACACGGTCGAGGAGCTGCTCTACGGCCTGATGCTCGTGTCCGGCAATGACGCCGCCGTCGCGCTCGCATGCCACACGGCGGACTCCGTGGAAGCGTTCGCGGACATGATGAACGATCAGGCGCGTGCGCTCGGCATGACCGACAGCGCGTTTCAAAATCCCAACGGTCTCGACGCCGAGGGGCATTATTCCACGGCGCGCGATATGGCGAAGCTCGCCTGCGCCGCCATGGAAAACGAGACATTCCGCACGATCGTATCCACAAAGAGCACGATCGTGGACGGGCAGACGCTCGTGAACCACAACCGCCTGCTGCGCAGTTATGACGGCGCGGTCGGCGTCAAGACCGGGTATACGAAAACCGTGGGCCGGACGCTCGTGTCCTGCGCGCAGCGCGGCGCGACGCAGTTCGTGTGCGTGACGCTCTCGGACCCGGACGACTGGAACGACCACACGCACCTGCTCGACTGGGCGTTTGAAAACTATGAGTACCGCTGCGTCGCCGGTGACACGCCGGTGTATGCCGTGCCGGTGCTCTCCGCCACGGTGGAGCTCTGCGCGGCGGTTCCGGAGGAACCTGCCTACCTGCTCGTACACCCGGATGACCCGGTGGTGCTGAAGACAGAGCTGCCGCGTTTCGCGTTCGCGCCGGTGGAGCAGGGCGCGCGGGCGGGCACGCTGACGGCGAACGGGCCGGATGGCCAAAGTGTCACGGTGCCGCTCTGCTATGCCGAACCCGCGGCGCTCGACCCGGATGTGAAGATCACGCCGCTCGCGCGGCTCGGCCGGCTGTGGACGCACGCCTGCCGCTACTTTTCCTCCTACTATCCTGTATCCTGAGGTGATGACCATGCAGCAACGGCTGCAAAAGTGCATTTCCGAGGCGGGCGTTGCCTCCCGCCGCGCGGCGGAGACGATGATCTCCGCCGGCCGCGTGACCGTGAACGGGCAGACCGCACAGCTCGGCGCGCAGGCTGACCCGGAGACCGACGTCATCTGCATCGACGGCCGGCCGCTGCCGTCCCGGGCCCCGAAGCGGTACATAATGCTGAACAAACCGCGCGGCTATGTCACGACGATGCACGACGAGCACGGGCGCAAAACCGTGGCGGATCTTGTGGCATCATTGGGGAGCGGCTGTACCCGGTCGGGCGGCTGGATCTCGATTCCGAGGGTCTGCTCATCCTGACGAACGACGGCGAGATCGCAAACTGTCTCATGCATCCCTCACACGAGATCCCAAAGACGTATGAGGTGGATGTAGCGGGCGGCGATCTTGCAGTCGCAGCGGAGACCATGCACGCCGTCACGGAGCTGGAGGGTTATCACGTCCGCCCGGCGGAGGTGACGGTGCTCGCGCCCGGACGGCTGTCCGTGACGATCCACGAGGGACGCAACCGGCAGGTGCGCCGCCTGTGCGCGCTCGCGGGGCTGCGCGTCCGGCGGCTCGTGCGCGTGGCGGAGGGGGAGCTGCGCCTCGGCACGCTCGCGCCGCGCCAGTGGCGTCCGCTGTCGGATGCGGAGGTCGCTTACCTGAAATCGCATCTTTGAGACGCAAAATTTTATGCAAGTTTTCTACTGAAAAATTGCAAAAGCGACTTGCAAAGTGGCTGGAATTTGCTTAAAATAAAAAAATGTTCCGCAGCTTGGCGGCAAAAAATGCGTATTTACAAGGTGAACATATGAAAATGGATATTTTGTCTGTTTTGGAGCATAAATTCCCCTCTTTTTCCAAGGGCCAGCGCACCATCGCGCAGTTTATTCTGAAAAACTATGACAAGGCAGCCTTCATGACGGCCGCGCGCCTCGGCGAAGTGACCGGCGTGAGCGAGTCGACCGTTGTGCGCTTCGCGGCCGATCTCGGCTACCGCGGCTACCCCGGCATGAAAAAAGCGCTGCAGGAGATCGTGCGCAACCGCCTGACCTCGGTCGAGCGTATCGAGGCGGCCGAGAGCACCATGGACGGGCACGACGTACTCAAGGCGGTGCTGCGCGCGGACATCAACAATCTGCAGGCCACGCTTGACGAGGTCGATCAGGACAACTTTGACCAGGCGGTCGATATGATCCTTTCGGCGAAGCACATTTATATCATCGGCATGCGCACGTCCACGACGCTGGCGGATTTTCTCGGCATCTATCTCAAGCTGCTGCTGGATGATGTCACGGTCGTCAAAGAGATCGCTGCGCGCGAGGTGTACGAGCAGATGCTGCGCATCGGCGAGGGCGATCTCATCATCGGCATCAGCTACCCGCGCTATTCCAAGCGCACGATCAGCGCCATGAAGTTCGCGCGCGATCACGGTGCGCGCTGCCTCGGCATGACGGACAGCAAGGTCTCGCCGCTCAACGAGATCTCCGATGTGTGCCTGTATGCAAAGAGTGAGATGGTGTCTTTTCTCGACTCACTCGTCGCGCCCATGAGCCTGATCAATGCGCTCATCATGACCGTTGGTGCGCGCGACCGGGAGCGCACGTTTGAGACGTTCCGCGAGCTCGAGACCGTCTGGAAAGAATATGAGGTGTATGGGACCGTTGAAAGCTGATGTAGTTGTGATCGGCGGCGGTGCGGCCGGGTCCATGTGCGCGCTCACGGCGGCGCAGCGGGGGCTGAATGTTGTGCTGCTCGAGCCGAACAAGATGCTCGGCAAAAAGCTGCGCATCACCGGCAAGGGCCGCTGCAACGTGACGAATCACTGCGATGTCAAGACCATTCTTGCCAACATCCCGGGCGACGGGCGCTTTCTCTACAGTGCGCTCAACCGTCTTGGCCCGCAGGACACGATGGCACTGTTTGAATCGCTCGGCGTGCCGCTCAAGACCGAGCGCGGCAACCGCGTGTTTCCGGTCTCCGACCGGTCGCACGATGTTGCCAACGCCCTTGAGCGCGCCTATGCGCACGCAGGCGGCCGGGTCGTGCACGCCGCGGCGACGGATATTTTGACACACGATGGTGCGGTCTCTGCCGTTGTGACCACGGAGGGTACCATCGACTGCGATGCTGCCGTCATCTGCACAGGCGGTCTGTCCTATCCGCTCACCGGTTCGACCGGCGACGGGTATCGGCTTGCCCGGCAGCTGGGCCACACGGTCACGCCCACGCGTCCATCGCTCGTCCCACTGGAATCGGACGATCCCTGGTGCGCCGAGATGCAGGGCTTTTCTCTGCGCAACGTGACGCTCATGGTCTATGATGAGCAGAATAAGGTCATCTATTCCGACCTGGGTGAGATGCTCTTCACGCACTTTGGCGTGTCGGGTCCGCTGGTGTTGTCGGCGAGCGCGCACATGCGCGACTTTTCGCAGCACAAATACCGCCTGTCCATCGACCTGAAGCCGGCGCTGGATGAAAAGAAGCTCGATGCGCGCATCCTGCGCGATTTTCAGAAATACGCCAACCGCGATTTTAAGAACGCGCTCTATGACCTCGCGGGCCACGCCATGATCCCGGTGCTCGTGCGCCTGTCCGGCATTCCGGAGGATACGAAGGTCAACGCCATCACGCGCGAGCAGCGGCATAAGCTCGTGGAGCTGTTCAAGCATTTTCCGGTGTCGGTCACCGGCACGCGGCCCATTGACGAGGCCATCATTACCTCCGGCGGCGTGTCGCTCAAGGAGGTCAACCCGCGCACCATGGGTTCCAAGCTCGTGCCCGGCCTGTACTTCGCCGGCGAGGTGCTCGACCTGGATGCCTACACCGGCGGCTTCAACCTGCAGATCGCATGGAGCACCGGCTATGTGGCCGGAAGCGCGGTCTGCATATAACACACGAAAGGAAACGAACGTTTTGGATACACACATTACCGTTGCCATCGACGGTCCGTCCGGTGCCGGCAAGAGTACGATCGCCCGCGCGGCCGCGCGCCGTTTCGGCCTCATCTATGTGGACACAGGCGCGATCTACCGCACAGTCGGTCTCGCTGGCGAGCGGGCCGGCATCGACTGCGCGGATGCCGCTGCCGTGCAGACGCTGCTGCCGGGGTTGAAGATCGAGCTGGTCTATGACGCAGCAGGGGAGCAGCGCATGCTCCTCAACGGTGAGGACGTCTCGGAGACGATCCGTCTGCCGGAGGTGTCGATCCTCGCCTCGCGCGTGTCGGCACTGGCGGTCGTGCGCGCGTTTTTTGCTGGATATGCAGCGCAGCCTTGCCCGCACGCACAGTGTTGTCATGGACGGGCGCGACATCGGCACGGTCGTACTTCCGGATGCCGGGCTGAAGATCTTTCTGTCTGCCTCGGCTGAGTGCCGCGCGCAGCGCCGTTGGCGGCAGCTGCAGGAAAAGGGCATTCAGGAGCCCTATGCTGATGTGCTGCGTGAGCTTGAGCAGCGCGACTATGATGATATGCACCGCGCGGTCGCGCCGCTCAAGGCAGCGGCGGACGCCGTGTGCATCGACACGAGCGACTTGACGCTCAATGAGAGCATCAACGCCGTGTGCGCGGCCATCCGCACGCGCTTCGGACTGGAGGCGCAGACGTGAAGGAATGCATCGTTGCCAAGTCGGCCGGTTTCTGCTTCGGCGTCAGCCGGTCGGTGAAGATGGCCGAGGAAATGCTCGCCGCCGAGCAAAACTGCTACAGTCTCGGCGAGCTCATCCATAACGACGATGTGGTGCGCCACCTGCAGTCTGAGGGCCTCACGGTCGTGGACGGGCCGGAGCAGATCCCGCAGGGCGCGTCCGTCATCATCCGCTCCCACGGCGTCAGCCGTGCGGAGTTTGAGGCGGTGCAGCGCACGGGCGCGGCGGTGTATGACGCGACGTGTCCGAAGGTCAAGCGCATCCATGAGATCGTGGCCGAGGCTTCGGCCGAGGGGCGGCAGCCGGTCATCATCGGTGCAGCCGACCACCCGGAGGTGCGCGCCATCTGCGGCTGGTGTGCCGCCCCGGTCGTGGTCAATGACGCCGCGGAGCTTGCCGCGCGCATCGCCGACGGCACCATCGACTGTGCAAAACCGCTGACTGTCGTCATTCAGACGACCCAAACGCAAGAGAAACTGCTGGAATGTCAGAAAATCATAAAAAACAGTGTACAAACGCAAAATTATTTGATACAATATGTGGTGCTACGTTTACACGTCAGACAGAGGCCGCGCAGATGGCCCGCACGTGCGATGCAATGGTCGTCGTCGGCGGCAGCCATAGCGCCAACAGCCGCCATCTCTATGAGATCTGCCGTAGTGCGTGCGCAAACGTGCAATTTATTGAAAACGCAGCGCAGCTTGATACAAGCGCGTTCGTACATGCGGATACGGTCGGCCTGACAGCCGGGGCCTCCGTGCCTGCATGGATCATTAAGGAGGTAAAACAAAAGATGAGTGACTAGATCCTGACTCAAGAAAATCCCACGGAGACTGAAAATTTTGATGAAATGCTGGAGGCATCTCTCAAGCCTATATATAATGGAGAAAAGGTAACCGGTACGGTCGTGGCCATTTCTGGCACCGAGATCAGTGTCGATATCGGCACCAAGTATTCCGGCTTCATCCCGACCAGCGAGTTCACCGACGACGGCATCAAGGTCGAAGACGTCCTGCACGTCGGCGACACCATTGAGGCGAGCGTTGTCCGCGTCAACGACGTCGAGGGCACTGCGATGCTCTCCAAGAAGCGTCTCGATGCCGTGAAGAACTGGGCTTCCATTGAAGAGGCGCAGGAGAGCGGCGAGATCGTCGAGGGCAAAGTTACCGAGGACAACAAGGGCGGCATCGTTGTGTCCGTCAAGGGCATCCGCGTGTTTGTGCCCGCTTCCCAGTCCGGCCTGCCGAAGGACGCTGCCATGTCCGAGCTCGTCGGCCAGACTGTGCGTCTGAAGATCACCGAGGTCAACCGCGGCCGCAAGCGCGTCGTCGGTTCCATCCGTGCCGTTGCCCAGAAGGAGCGCCGCGAGCGCGCCGAGAAGATCTGGAGCGAGATCGAGGTCGGCAAGCACTATCACGGTGTTGTCAAGTCCCTGACGTCCTATGGTGCGTTCGTCGACATCGGCGGCATTGACGGCATGGTCCACGTCTCCGAGCTGAGCTGGAGCCGCATCAAGCAGCCGTCCGACGTGCTGTCCGTCGGCGACGAGGTCGATGTCTACGTCATCAGCTTCGACGCGGAGAACCACAAGATCTCCCTCGGCTACAAGGATCCCAACGGCAACCCCTGGACCAAGTTCACGACGACCTTCCAGGTCGGCGATGTGGCGAAGGTCACCATCGTCAAGCTCATGCCCTTCGGCGCGTTTGCCGAGGTGCTGCCCGGCGTCGATGGCCTGATCCACATCTCCCAGATCGCCAACCGCCGCATCGGCAAGCCCGATGAGGTCCTGACCGTCGGCGACATTGTCGATGCGAAGATCACCGCCATCGACGAGGAGAAGCACAAGATCTCCCTGTCCATCCGTGCGCTGACCGCTCCCGAGCCGGCTCCGGTGCGCGAGCGCCCGGCGAAGAAGCCGCAGGCTCCGGAAGCTGACGCTCTGGTGTACGAAGTGTCCGCCACCGGCGAGGCCACCGGCAACATCCCGGACATCGACGACGAGATCGACGAGTAATTCCAGTCTCTGAAACATCCCTGCACGATTCGTGCAGGGATGTTTTTTTATTGTCCGCACCTTGCACCGGTCCGGATTTCTGATTATAATGGAAATATAGAATTTTACTAACTGTACGATATTTCTAGAAAGGAGCGATCCCATGGCACTTTACGGAAAGATCAAAGCGAAGCTCGTCGGAAAGCCGTTTTGCACGATGGTCGTTCTGGCGGCCGGTTCTTCCAAGCGGATGGGCCGTGACAAGCTGATGATGGAGGTCGGCGGCGTGCCGGTGCTCGTGCGCTCGCTGCAGGCGATGCAAACCTGCGCCGCCGTGGACGAGCTCATCGTCGTCACACGCACGTCCCGCCTCGAGGAGATCGCGGCGCTGCGCGACCGGTACGGTCTGACGAAGATGACCAAGGTCGTCGTCGGCGGCATGACGCGCGCGGAGTCCTCGCTTGCCGGTGTGCTGGCGGCGAGCGGCAAAGCGACGCTCATCGGCATCCACGATGCCGCGCGCCCGCTCGTGACGGATGCCATTATCACAGAGACCATTCAGGCGGCGAAAAAGAGCCGCGCGGCCGCACCCGGCATCCCGGTGCGCGACACGGTCAAGCTCACGGCCGGCGGCGTCATCACCGGCACACCCGAGCGCGCGGCGCTCACCGCCATTCAGACGCCGCAGGTGTTCCAGGCGGATCTCATCAAGGCCGCACTCACGAATGCCATGCGCAAGCACCTGGCCATCACGGATGACTGCTCGGCTGTGGAGCAGCTGCGCGTTAAGCCGGTCGTGACGCAGGGCTCGGACGAGAACCTCAAGATCACGACGCCGATCGACATCGAGCTTGCAGAGTCTATCCTGAGGAGGCGTGGCGGGGCATGATGCGCATTGGTCACGGCTACGATGTGCACCGGCTCGTCCCCGGGCGCAAGCTCATTCTCGGCGGTGTGGACATTCCGAACGAGACCGGCCTGCTCGGCCACTCGGACGCCGATGTGCTCACGCACGCCGTCATGGATGCGCTGCTCGGTGCGGCGGCTCTGGGGGACATCGGCCACCTTTTCCCGGACAATGACCCGGCTTATGCCGGCGCGGACAGTCTGGTGCTGCTGCGCGAGGTAACGGCCCGCCTGCACGCGGCCGGATACACGGTCGGTAATCTGGACTGCACCGTGCTTGCCCAGGCGCCGAAGCTCGCGCCGCACATCGCTTTGATGCGCCGCAATCTGGCGCAGTGCATGGACGTGGATGTTGATCGCGTCAGCGTCAAGGCGACGACCGAGGAGGGCCTTGGCTTTACCGGCGCGCGCGAGGGTATCGCCGCGCATGCGGTCGTCCTGATCGAACGGGTTTCGTAAACGCCTGCACCGCTCCCGCATAGAATGAGGCATAACGATGTGGGAGGGAGCTCATGATGCAGCGCTACTGTCTGATCATGTGCAGGTCGCTGACCTATGCGCAGCGGTCATCGCAGGTGCTCGAGCGCGCGGGCATTACCGCCACTGTGCTCAAAGCGCCGCAAAGCGTTTCAAAGACCGGATGTACTTATTGCGTCAAACTTTATGAATCCCGTCTGGTTCGTGCGCTGGCGCTCCTGGACCGCGCAGCGATCCGGCGGGGGAAGGTGTATCGCCTGCTGGAAGATGGCACTTACCAGGAGGTGACGGTATGATCTATCTGGACTCGGCGGCTACGAGTCTGCTCAAGCCGCCGTCGGTAGTGCGCGCGACGGCCATGGCCATGCGCACGATGGCGAGTCCCGGCCGCGGCGGCCACAGCGCCGCCATGCGCGCGGCCAACACGGTGTTTACCTGCAGAGAAGCGGCGGCGGAGCTGTTTCACGTTCCGGAGCCGGAGCGCGTCGTGTTCACCATGAACGCGACGCACGCGCTCAATATCGCGATCCACTCGCTCGTATCGCCCGGTGATCCGGTCGTGATCTCCGGCTACGAGCACAACTCCGTCACGCGCCCACTCCATGCGCTGGGCGCGCAGGTGCGCGTGGCGGAGAGTCCGCTCTTCGAGCCAGAGGCGGCGGTCAGCGCCTTCCGGCGTGCGCTGCCGGGCGCGAAGGCGGTCGTGTGCACGATGGTGTCGAACGTGTTCGGCTATCTGCTGCCCGTGCGGGAGATCGCGGAACTTTGCGCCGCTGCAGGCGTCCCATTGATCGTGGATGCCTCGCAGGCGGCCGGCTGTGTCGCGTTCGACGCGGCGGCGCTCGGTGCGGCGTTTGTGGCCATGCCGGGGCATAAGGGCCTGCTCGGCCCGCAGGGCACGGGCATCCTGCTGTGCTTTGCGCAGCCAAAGCCCCTACTGTGCGGCGGCACCGGCTCGCAAAGCGTGCTGCAGGATATGCCTGAGGAACTGCCCGACCGGCTCGAGGCCGGAACGCACAACGTCCCCGGCATTGCGGGCCTGCTCGCCGGGATCCGGTATTTGTCGGCGCAGGGCGTCGAAAATATCGAGCGGCGGGAGCGGCGGCTCGCGCATCGCCTGACGGCGCAGCTGGGCGCGGAGCCGCGGCTGGAGGTTTTCGCATCGCCGGATCCGGCGTGTCAGACGGCAGTGCTGTCCGTCCGCTGCCGGGATATGGACAGCGAGCTGCTGGCGCAGAAGCTCGCGCGCTACGGTATTGCCGTGCGTGCGGGGCTGCACTGCGCGCCGGTCGCGCACCGCACGGCCGGAACGCTTGAGACCGGCACCGTGCGCCTGAGCCTGTCACCCTTTAACACGGATGCGGAGATCGCGCGCACGGCGCGCGTGTTTCATGAGATCCTGCGTACAGGCTGACGCAGATTTTTGTATTGAAATCCGCCGGGTTGTAGGGTATAATATTATAATTCATAAGATTGGCGTTTTGCGCCTGCAAAACGGAAACCAACAGCCGAGGATATGCTTATGGCACAACTTGCAGCCTTTTGGGCAAAACTGACGATGCTGGTATCCACGATCCGGTTTTCGGACATCGTGGATATCCTAATCGTCGCTTATCTGATTTACAATGTTATCATGCTCATCCGCAAGACGAATTCGTATCGTCTGGCGCAGGGGGTTCTGCTGATCCTGATCGCGCTGTGGCTGTCGGGTGTGCTGAAGCTGACGATGTTCAACCGTATCCTGCAAAAAACGGTCGAGCTCGGTCTGATTGCGCTGGTCATCATCTTTCAGCCGGAGCTGCGCCGTCTGCTCGAGCGCATGGGCAGCAAGGCACTACCGAGCTTCGGGGCAAAACCGCTTGAGACGCTGGGCATGGACAATGTCATTTCGCAGACCATCGCTGCCTGCACGCAGCTGTCGACGACCAAGACCGGTGCGCTCATTGTCTTTGAGCGCAGCGTGACGCTCGATGAGCAGATGCGCAGCGGCACCACGATCAATTCGGACGTGACGGCGGAACTGCTCAAGAACATTTTCTATCCCAAGGCTCCGCTGCATGACGGCGCGGTCGTGATCCGGGACGGCCGCATCGCGGCGGCCGGCTGCGTCCTGCCGCTGACGAACAACACGAACCTCAGTCCGGATCTCGGCACGCGCCACCGCGCGGGCATCGGTATGAGCGAGCATTCGGATGCCGTGATCGTGATCGTGTCCGAGGAGACCGGCGGCATTTCCATCGCCGTGGACGGCATGCTCAAGCGCCGCCTTTCTCCGGAGACGTTCGAGGCGATCCTCCGCAGCGAGCTGCTGCCGGCGGAAGAACAGCAGCGCAGACGCTGGGACACCTTTGTCGATTTCGTGAAGAAACTCAATCCGCTTCGTCGGGAGAAACAACATGACAAAAAAGACGACGATCAACAAAATAGTCGGCAGTAAGGCTTTCTGGATCATCATTTCGCTGCTGGCGTCGTTCCTGCTGTGGACGTACATCATGTCCACGGAGGAGACGACGATCGAGATGACGTTTTCCAATGTCAAGGTCGTGTATCAGGGCGCGGATGATCTGCGTGCTGCGCGCGGCCTGATCGTAACGGATGCCGATGCCGAAACGGTCTCCGTGCGCCTCAAGGGCACAAGGCGCGTGCTCGGCAACCTCAGCTCAGCGGACCTGTCGGCGGTCATCGATGTGTCCGGCATCTCGCAGGCACGTGAGATGCAGGTGAGCTATTCGCTGCAGTACCCGACCAATGTCGATAAGAGCAGCATCACCGTTCTGAGCAAATCGCCGGAGACGATCAGCTTTTCCGTCGTGCAGGAGGCCAGCAAGACGCTCGAGGTCAAGGGCGTGTTCACCGGCAGCGTCAAAGACGGCTACACGGCCGAGCCGATCCAGGTGGAGCCCTCGTCCATCACGCTCTATGGTCCGCAGGAGGAGCTCGATGCGGTGGACAGCATCTGCGTCTATGTCACGCGCACGGATCTGGACAAGTCTATTGAGCCAACCAACTGCCCGTATGTCCTGCTGGATAAGGACGGCAATAAGCTCAAGCCCAAGGAGATCTCCGGCAACTATGACACGGTCAGCGTGTCAATGCCGGTGCTGATGAACAAGGACCTGCCGCTGACGGTTTCGCTGGTCGGCGGTGCCGGGGCGACGGAGGACAACTGCGTTGTTGAAGTCGAGCCGAAGAGCATCCAGGTCGCCGGCGACACGACGGTGCTGCAAAAGCTCAACCAGCTCGTCGTCACTACGGTCGATTTGTCGAACTTTGCGACATCGTATGAGGCGACGGTCACGATCCCCTTGGGAAATGACCTGAAAAACCTCAGCGGCATCACGGAGGCGACGGTCCGCATCTCCGTCCGCGGACTGGAGACGGCAAAGGTCACGGCGACGAATATCACAACGACCGGTACGAACCGGCGCGTGGAGATCATGACGACGTCGTTGGATGTGACCGTGCGCGCACCGGCGGATACGATTTCGCAGATCACGGCGGACAATGTGCGCGTGGTCGTTGACCTGGCAAATTATAGGGCCACGAGCGGTACGGTCGCCGTGCCGGCCAAGGTCTATGTGGACGGCTTTTCCAACGCCGGTGCGATCGGGGAGTACGTCGTGAATGTGCATTTTACGGGAGGGTGATACCATGACGCAGGATGCTGTGGTGACCAAGCTGATCAGCCGTCATGTGGCGGAGGTGGAAGTTGAGCGCGGCACAGCCTGCGGCGGCACGTGTGAGTCGTGCGAGGCGTGCGTGTTCCAGAACCGCATCCGTGCCGAGGCGGTCAATAAGATCTCGGCACTGCCAGGGCAGAAGGTCGTCATCGAGAGCAAGACGTCGGATGTACTCGGCGCGGCGGTGCTGCTGTATATGGTGCCGTTCGTGCTGCTGTTTCTGGGGTATGCCATCGGCAGCGCGCTCGGCTGGGCCGAGGGCGGCTGTGTCTTGATCGGTTTTGGCTTCTTTGCGCTTGGTGTGGCGTTCAATGTCATCTACCAGCGCAAGAAGAAAGCCAGTCCCATTACTTTTGAGATCATTCAGATCCGGGAATCCTAAGATAAGAAGGGTACAGCCAATGATAAGAAGCATGACCGGCTACGGCGGCGCAAAGGGCGTCGTCGAGGGCCTGAATGTCACGGTGGAGCTCAAGAGCGTCAATAACCGCTATCTGGACATCGCCGTGCGCATGCCGCGCAACTTCCTCTTCGCGGAGGACGCGGTCAAATCTACCATCCAGCAGTGTGTCAGCCGCGGCAAGCTGGACGTGTTCGTCACGATCGATTCCTCGCAGGCGGCCGATACTGTCCTGCGTGTGAACGAGCCGCTGCTGCGCGCTTACATCGACACGCTCAACACGCTCGCCGTGCGTTATGACCTGAAAAATGACATGTCGCTCATGTCGCTCATGCGCTTTCCGGATATCCTGTCCGTGGAGAAGGCGGAGGCGGATCAGGACAAGATCCGCGCCGGCCTGATCGCGCTGACGCAGCAGGCGCTCGCTGACTACGACCAGATGCGCGAGCGCGAGGGTGCGAAGCTCCGCACCGACGTGGAGGAAAAGCTCGCGCGCATCGAGTCGCTGGTGGCGCGCGTGGAGACGGCTGCCCCGAGACGGCCGCGGCCTACGAGGCACGCCTGCGCCAGAAGCTCGAGGCGGTGCTCGCCGCGGCCGATATTGACGAGTCGCGCGTCATTGCCGAAGCTGCGATCTACGCCGACCACGTCGCCGTCGATGAAGAGACGGTGCGTCTGCGCAGCCACATTGCACAGCTGCGCCAGATGCTCGAGAGCGGCTCCCCGGTCGGCCGCAAGGCGGACTTCCTCATTCAGGAGTTCAACCGCGAGGCGAACACCATCGGCTCCAAGTGCCAGAATGCGGACATCGCGAAGGTGGTCGTCGATCTCAAGTCCGAGATCGAGAAGATCCGCGAGCAGATCCAGAACATCGAGTAAGGAGCGGCGGGCTTGAAACTCATCAACATCGGATACGGAAACTATGTTTCCGCGGAGCGGCTGCTGGCTGTCGTCAGTCCGGATTCCGCTCCCATCAAGCGTATCGTGCAGGACAGCCGCGAGATCGGCATGCTCATCGATGCGACCTACGGCCGAAAGACGCAGGCCGTCCTCATTATGGACACCGGCCACGCCGTGCTCTCGGCGCTGCCGCCGGATGCGGTGCAGGGCCGTGTAGAGGCCACAGATCTGGAAACCGGAGGAGACACAACATGAACCATCAGACAGGAAAACTGATTTTGATTTCCGGGCCGTCCGGCACCGGAAAGAGCACCGTCATCGCCCGGCTGATGCGTTTGCGGGATGACGTGTGCTTTTCCGTCTCGGCAACGACGCGCGCCCCGCGCCCCGGCGAAGTGGACGGCAAGGACTATTTTTTCGTCACGCGCACGGCGTTTGATGCCATGGTCGCGGCGGACGAGCTGCTGGAGCACGCCGAATATGTCGGCAACTGCTACGGCACGCCGAAGAGCTATGTGGAGCGGCGCTGCGCCGAGGGCATGCATGTCCTGCTGGATATTGACGTGCAGGGCGTGCACCAGATCTCCGAGAACCGGCCGGACGCAATTCGCGTGTTCATGATGCCGCCGTCACTGGCGGAGCTGGAGCGCCGTCTGCGCGGCCGCCACACGGACGATGAGCAGAAGATCTGCGAGCGGCTGGCGCAGGCGCGCCGCGAGTGTGCGCTGGCGTATACATATGATTACATCGTCATCAATGACGATCCCGACGTCGCGGCCAAGGAGCTCGACGCCATCATTACGGCAGAGTGCTGCCGCTATCCTGATCGGAAAAACTATTTTACAGAGGTGCTTGAAAAATGATGCTCTATCCTCCCATGAGTGAGCTGGCCGCCAAGGCCGGCAGCCGCTATCTGCTGGTGAACCTGGTCGCGCGCCGCGCGCGCAATATCGCCGCCGCCGCACAGGCCGCGGGCGAGCCGCTGGATACCACACCGGTTTCCATGGCGATCGACGAGGTGTATGACGGCCGCCTTCAGGTCGTGCACAAGGAATAATCGCTTTCAGGCGGGCAGTACCCGCCTGATTTTTTCGGAGAGGGGGCGCGCAGATGCTGCAGATCCCGGTCGCAAAAGTCGCCGTTCTGGCTGCAACATTTGCGTTTGACCGACCGTATACGTATAAGATCCCGCAGCCGCTGGCGGCGGCGCTTCGGCCAGGCTGCCGCGTCATGGTGCCGTTTTCGCGTGGGAACCGCCCGTGCGAGGGCATGGTGCTTGCGCTGGGTGAGGCGGAGGATGATCCGAAGCTCAAGCCGATCACGCGCCAGCTCGACCCCGAGCCCATCCTTTCTCAGGAGTTGCTGCGCTTGGCCGTCTGGATGCATGACCGCTTTTTCTGCACGATCTATGATGCACTGCACGCGATCCTGCCCGCCGGCGTCTGGTACCGGGTCAGTACGGCCTACTGCACGGTGCCGGAGCTCGACACGGCCGCGGCGCTGACCCAGTGCGGAAAATCCAAGCAGCGCCGTCTGGCGCTGGAGACCGTGCTGGAGCACGGCGGCCGCTGCCCGCTGGACGAGCTGCAGGCGGTGTTTGGCGAAAAAGACCCGACGACCGCCCTGCACTGGCTCGTGCAGCAGAAATTTCTGACCGTGGAAGGCACGGAAACGCGCGTCATGCGCGACAAGCAGCTGGAGTATGCAAGTCTTGCCGTCCCGCTGGAAGAGGCGCAGGAGGAGATCCGCCGCCGCAGGCGCGCGAAGCATCAGGTCGCCATTCTCGAACTGCTGTGCACGATCGGCCGCGCGTCGGCCAATGAAGTGTGCCAGTTTACCGGTGCACCGAGAAGTACCATGAAAACACTCGTGCAGCAGGGCGTTGTGCGTATTGACACCGAGCCCTATTTTCGCCGCCCCGTACACTACACCGGGCAGCCGCAGCCAATCCCGGCGCTGACGCCGGCGCAGGAGCAGGTGTTTTCCGGCCTGAAGGCGCTGCTGTGCGCGCCGGACGCGCAGGCGGCGCTGCTCTTCGGCGTGACCGGCAGCGGCAAGACGCTCGTGTATCTGCACCTGATCGCGCAGGCGCTCGCAGCGGGGCAGGGCGCGATCCTGCTCGTGCCGGAGATCTCGCTGACGCCGCAGATGATCGAGGCATTTTCCGCCTATTTCGGCGACACGGTTGCCGTCCTGCACAGCGGTCTGCCGCTCTCGGAGCGCTATGACGAGTGGAAGCGCATCCGTGCGGGTCTCGCGCGCGTCGTCGTCGGCACGCGCAGCGCGGTCTTTGCACCCGTGCAGGATCTTGGCCTGCTCATCATCGACGAGGAGCAGGAGGACACCTATAAGTCCGAGAGTACGCCGCGCTACCACGCGCGCGATGTGGCCAAGTTCCGCTGCACGCAACACGGTGCACTGCTGCTGCTCGGTTCGGCGACGCCGGATGTCGTCAGCCGTTATTATGCCGAGACCGGCCGCTATCATTACTTCACACTGCCGGACCGGTTCAATGCCCGCAAGCTGCCGGACGTTATCATTGCCGACATGAAGCAGGAACTGCGCAATGGCAATGCCGGCTCCATCAGCTCCGTGCTCTACGGCGAGCTGGAGGAAAATCTGCGCCGCGGCGAGCAGAGCATTCTGTTTCTCAACCGGCGCGGTGCAAGCAAGATCGTCACCTGTGCCGAGTGCGGCGCGACCTATTCGTGCCCGAACTGCAGCGTCAGCCTGACGTATCATCAGGGCAATCAGATGCTCATCTGCCACCACTGCGGCTACCGGCGGCGTGTCGATCCCCAGTGCCCGGTCTGCGGCGGGGAGCTGCGCTTTCTCGGCGACGGGACGGAGCGCATCGAGGCAGATCTGCACGCGCTGTTTCCCGGTGTAGAGACGCTGCGCATGGACGCCGATGCCATCGCCATGGCTGGCACGCATGAGGCGCTGCTGCAGCGCTTTGCGCGCGAGCGCATCCCTATTATGATCGGCACGCAGATGATCACGAAGGGGCTGAATTTTGAAAACGTTACGCTCGTCGGTGTGCTCAACGCCGACCAGAGCCTGTATGTCGGTGATTACCGCGCCAGTGAGCGCACGTTTTCGCTCATTACGCAGGTCATCGGCCGCAGCGGGCGCGGCGATGTGCCCGGCCGGGCCGTTATCCAGACGTTTACGCCCGCAAACGAGACCATCCAGCAGGCGGCGCGGCAGGATTACGACGCGTTTTACCGCTCGGAGATCCGGCTGCGAAAGCTCAACGGCACGCCGCCGTTCAGCGAGGTGCTGGCCGTCACGGTCTCCGGCGCGCAGGAGAATGCGGTCGTGCGCTGCTGCGCCTATATCCGCGATTACTTTCGCCAGACGGTCGGCGAGCGCGCGGAGGTGCTCGGCCCGGCACCGCTGCCGGTTGTGCGCATGAACAACCGTTACCGCTACCGCGTCACGCTTTACTGCAATCAGAGCAAGGCGGTGCGCCGCGCGGCGGCGAACATCGTCATGTACTGCAACACAGAAAAATCATTCCGCGATGTCACCGTTTTTGCCGATGACAATCCGCTGGATTAGAGGAGAGATACACTATGGCTACAAGAATGATTCTCAAAAACGGTGACCCCCAGCTGCGCAAGCACTGCCACGAGGTCACGGATTTCAATCCCCGGCTGCACATGCTGCTCGACGATATGCGTCAGACGCTGGCGGAGTCCAACGGTGTCGGCCTCGCCGCGCCGCAGGTCGGTGTGCTGCGCCGCGCTGTCATCGTGCTCGAGACGAACGTCCCGGATGATGAAGAGGAGTATATGATCGAGCTCATCAACCCCGTCATTGTGGAGACGGCCGGGGAGCAGACCGGTGCCGAGGGCTGCCTGAGTATCCCGAACGAGTTCGGTGTTGTCCGGCGCCCGGACTACGTGAAGGTCCGCGCGCAGGATCGTCACGGTGCGTGGTTTGAGGTAGAGGGCCGCGGCCTGACGGCGCGCGCTTTCTGCCATGAGATCGACCACCTCGACGGTGTTCTGTTCATCGACAAGGCCATCCGGATGCTCTCTCCCGAGGAGCTCGAGCAGCAGGCGAAGGGGTGAGGCGCATGCGCATCGTGTTTATGGGCACGCCGGATTTTGCGGCCGTGTCCCTGCAGCGCCTGCTCGATGAGCGGTTTGACGTGGTCGGTGTGTTCACGCAGCCGGACAAGCCGAAAAACCGCGGTATGAAGCTCCAGCCGAGCCCGGTCAAGGAGATCGCACTTACGGCGGGGCTCCCGGTGTTTCAGCCGGCAAAGATGCGCGACGGCACGGCGCTGGCAGATCTCCAAAGCCTGCAGCCGGATATTCTCGTCGTTGTGGCCTATGGCCGCATTCTGCCGGATGATCTGCTCGCAGCGGCGCCCTATGGGGCGATCAATGTCCATGGCTCGCTGCTGCCGAAGTACCGCGGCGCCGCGCCCATCCAGTGGGCGGTGCTCAACGGCGATGCCGTGACCGGCGTTTCGACCATGTACCTTGATCGCGAAATGGACACCGGAGACGTGATCTATACCACGCAGACGCCGGTCGGCGAGTTTGAGACGGCAGGAGAACTCTTTGACCGTCTGGCAGTCATGGGCGCGGACCTGCTTGTGCGCACGCTGCGTGACATCGCCGCAGGCACCGCACCGCGCACGCCGCAGGATCACCGTCAGGCGACGTATACCCGTCCGCTCACGCGCGATGATTCGCCCATCGACTGGAACCAGAGCCCGCGTGTGATCATCAAGCACATCTGCGGTCTGGAGCCGTGGCCCGTCGCAACGGCGGAGCTCGGCGGGCAGACGTTCAAAATCCATGCGGCGGATTACTCCGAGCGCACGACGCGCAAAGCGCCCGGCACCATCGTGGCCGCCGGGAAAGACGGCGTCACGGTTGCCTGTGCCGACGGGCAGACGGTGCGCATCACGCAGCTGCAGGCGCCGGGGAAAAAGCGCATGTCGGCAGCTGACTACCTGCTCGGGCACACGCTGCCCGTTGAGGATTGACCATGGCCATGACTGCCCGGGAAGTTGCCTGGACCGCGCTGCAGCGCTGGCGCAAAAACGGCGCGTGGTCGGACGCTGCGCTCAACGCCGTCCTGCAGAGCGCGCAGCTGGAGCCGCGCGACGCCGCACTCGCAGCGCGCATTTGCTATGGCACGCTGCAGAATCTGACCCTGCTAGATCATTATCTTTCTGTCTACTGCACGACACCACTGCAAAAGCTCGAGCCGAAGGTGCTCGACCTGCTGCGGTTGTCGGCTTATCAGATCGTGCTGCTGGATAAAGTCCCGCCGCGTGCTGCCGTGAATGAGGCGGTCGCGCTCTGCCGGAAAGGCGGTTGTGCGCGCGCGTCGGGTCTGGTCAATGCGGTGCTGCGCCGCGTGGCGGAGCATCGGGATGCGCTGCCGGAGATCCCGGGCGCGGGCACGGCGGACTATCTTGCCGTGCGCTACAGCCACCCGCGGTGGCTGGCGCAGCTATATATCGACGCGCATGGCTATGCATTTGCCGAGCGGGCGCTGGCGGCGAACAATGCCGATGCACCGGCCTGCCTGCAGGTAAACACGATGAAAACGACGGCGTATGCCCTTGCTGCGTCCCTGCATGCGGACGGCATTGAGACGGAGCCGCACCCGTGGCTTCCGGACGCACTGCTGTGCTGCGGCGGCAATCTGGCGGCCGCACGGGCCTTTGCCTGCGGCTGGTTTTATGTGCAGGACGCGGCCGCACACTGTGCGGCGCTCGTCTCCGGCGCGCAGCCGGGTATGCGCGTGCTCGATGCCTGCGCCGCCCCAGGCGGCAAAAGTTTCGCTGCTGCCATGCAGATGCGCGATCAGGGATGTATGATTTCCTGCGATATTCACGAAAATAAATGGAAGCGTATCCGTTCCGGTGCCGAGCGGCTGGGCCTGACGTGCATTTCAACGCGCACGATGGATGCCCGCCGCCCAGACGCGGATCTGACCGGCGCGATGGACGTAGTGCTGGCCGATGTGCCGTGCTCCGGCCTCGGCGTCATCCGCAAGAAGCCGGAGATCCGCTTCAAGGATCCGGCAGAGCTCGAGCGCCTGCCGACCATCCAGCGGGACATTCTCGCCGGCCTTGCGCCGTGCGTGAAGCCCGGCGGCGTGCTGGTATATTCCACGTGCACGGTGCTCGCGCGGGAGAACGAGGACGTGGCGCATGATTTTCTGCGTTCGCACCCGGAGTTTTCACCGGAGGCGTTTTCGCTGCCGCTCCCGGGCGCGGACGCACCCGACGGTATGTTCACCTTCTGGCCGCAGGAACACGGCACGGACGGATTTTTTGTTTGTAAGCTGAGGAGACACGAATGAGAGACATCAAAGCCATGCTCCCCGAGGAGATCGCGGCGGCCCACGCCGAAATGGGGCAGCCGAAATACCGCGCCAAGCAGATTTTCCAGTGGCTCGCGCGCGGCGTGACGTCGTTTGACGAGATGACGAACCTGTCCAAGGTCCTGCGTGCAGCGCTCTCCGAGCAGTTTTATATCTCGAAGCTTGAGATGCTGCGCAAGCAGGTGTCCGCCATTGACGGGACGATCAAATACCTCTGGCAGCTCGGCGACGGCAACGCCGTCGAGACCGTCGTCATGCACTATAAGCACGGCAACACGGTCTGCATCTCCTCGCAGGTCGGCTGCCGGCAGGGGTGCGCGTTCTGCGCGTCCACGATCGGCGGTCTGATCCGCAATCTTGAGCCGTCGGAAATGCTCGACGAGGTGCTCTATTCCGAGCGGGAGTCCGGCAGCAAAATTTCCAATATCGTCCTCATGGGCATCGGCGAGCCGCTCGATAACTTTGACAATGTCATGCGCTTTCTTGAGCTGGTCAACCACCCGGACGGGGAGAACATCGGCATGCGGCACATTTCGCTGTCCACGTGCGGCCTCATCGAGCGCTTTGACGATCTGGCGGTGCGCGACCTGCAGCTGACGCTGTCGGTCTCCCTGCACGCGCCGGACGATGCCACCCGCTCGAAGATCATGCCCGCCAACCACGGCCGCGGCGTGGCGGCGCTCATCGATGCCTGCGCCCGGTATTATGAAACGACCGGCCGGCGCATTTCCTTTGAATACGCCATGATCGACGGTGTGAACGACACGCCGGAGCACGCAAAGCTTCTGGCAAAGCACGCGCGGCGCGTCTGCGCGCACGTCAACCTCATCCCGCTCAACCACGTGGAAGAGCGCGCGTTCCGGCCGTCTACGCCGGAGCATCTCAAGGCATTCATCCGCATTCTGGAGCAGGCGGGCGTCAATGTCACCGTGCGCCGCAAGCTCGGCAGCGATGTGGATGCCTCGTGCGGCCAGCTGCGCAAAAAGGTCGCCGATCATCGAGCCTGAAGGGGGAGAGCCCATGCATTGCTTTGCACAGTCGGACAGAGGGTCCGTCCGCAAGGAGAATCAGGATCGCGCCGCCTGCGCACACATCCGGCGCAGGGGCTGCACCATTGCCGTCGTCTGCGACGGGATGGGCGGTGCCGCCGGGGGAAAGCTCGCGAGCGATCTGGCTGCGTCCATGTTTCTGGCGGATTTTCGCCGCGAAATGCAAGCGGGCATCGCGGTCGAGCCTGCCATGCGCCATGCCTGCGATGCGGCTAACCGCGCCGTCTATGACCGCGCATGCGCAGACCCGGATCTGCACGGCATGGGCACGACGATCGTTGCCGCCTGTGTGCGGCACGGCCGGCTGACGGTGCTGCATGTCGGTGACAGCCGCGCGTATCTGGCCTGCCTGCGCCGGATGCAGCAGCTGACGACGGATCACTCGCTCGTGCAGGAGCTCGTCGCGAGCGGTCAGGTGCTGCCGGAGCAGGCACACCGTCACCCGCGGCGGAACGTGATCACGCGCGCCGTCGGTGTCGGCCCGAAGGTGGAGCCGGACTGCCGCACGCTGCCGTTTCCGCCGGGGGCACGACTGCTGCTGTGTACGGACGGGCTGTCCAACACGCTCACGGAGGGCCAGATGCACGATCTTTGCCGCAGCTCGCGGGATGAAAAACAGATCTGCAGCCGCCTGATCGCGGCGGCGCTGGCACGCGGTGCGCGCGACAATGTGACCGCACTCGTTCTTTTCCGCTGAAGCGCAACAGGGGGATCACTATGGAACAATCAATGAATCGCTATATCGGTCAGATGCTCGACGACCGCTACGAGATCCTGGAGATCATCGGCAGCGGCGGCATGTCGGTTGTCTACAAGGCCATGTGCCACAAGCTGCACCGCTATGTCGCCGTCAAGATCCTGCGCGATGAGATGGCGGCGGACGCTGAGCTGAAAAATCGCTTTCAGGCGGAGGCACACGCGGTCGCCATGCTCTCGCAGCCGAATATCGTCTCGGTCTACGATGTCGGCCACAGCGGGGAGACGGAGTATATCGTCATGGAGCTTATCGAAGGCGAGACGCTCAAGCAGCGCATGGCGGAGCATGGTGTATTCAGCGCCGTCGAGGCGCTGCACTACGCCACGCAGATCTGCAAGGCACTGCAGCACGCGCACGCCCATGGCATCGTCCACCGGGACATCAAACCGCAGAACATCATGATCACGAACGACGACATGGTCAAGGTCGCTGATTTCGGCATCGCCGCGCTCGAGAATATCCATGAAGAGCGCAGCGGTCAGGCCATCGGCTCCGTGCACTATATCGCGCCCGAGCAGGCCAAGGGCCTCAATGCCGACGCGCGCAGCGACCTGTATTCCCTCGGTGTCGTGCTCTATGAGATGCTCACGGGCCACCTGCCCTATGACGCGGACACCCCGGAGGAGATTGCGCTCATGCACATCGCCGGCAGCGCCAAGCCGCCGCGGGAGTGGAACAGCGACATTCCCGAGGAGCTCGAGCGCATCACGCTCCGCGCCATGGAGCCGGATCTGCGCAAGCGCTATCAGTCGGCGGGGGAAATGCTCAAAGCGCTCAGCACCTGCAAGAAGCACCTCAACCAGCAGCGTCCGCTTTCCGAACGGCGCCGCGAGAGCGCGGAGAAAAAGGACTCCTTTTTCGGTGTCGGTCAGGACCTGACGGAGGAGGCATACCAGCGCCGGCGCAAGCGGGCCAAGCGCGTGAGTTATTTCACGGGTATTTTCTCGGTCGGCGTCTTTGCCATTTTGCTGTTTGTGTTCCTGTGGAATTTCTGGCTCGAGGATCTGTTCCGCACGGCCGAGCGCGTGGATGTGCCGGACTTTACAGGCAAGTCCTACGAGGCGGTCGTCAACGATAAGCAGTATGCCGACTATCATTTTACGGTCGTGTACACGGTCGATCCAGATGTGCCGGACGGCGTGATTATTGAGCAGGACCCGGTGGCGGGCAAGAGCCGCATGCGCGTCTCGGACGGCATCAATGTGCAGCTCACCGTCAGTACCGGCGTCGTCATGACCGATGTGCCGTATGTCATCAATGAAGACTACGAGGAGGCGACGGCCGCGCTCGAAAAGTCCGGCTTTACGGTCACGACGGAGTTTCAGGCCTCGAAGAACGTGACGGCGAAGTATGTCATCAGCTGCGAGCCCGCGCCCGGTGAAAAGGCGGCCGCCGGTTCCAGCGTGAAGCTGATCGTCAGCGGCGGCCCCGAGCTGCGCCCGGTCACGGTGCCCGATCTGTCAGAGCTGACGGAGTCAGCTGCTATCGCGCGCATCGAGAGCAGCGGCCTGTGCTACGGCGGCACGTATAAAGAGGCCAACGATGCCAAGCAGGGCACGGTCTTCAAGCAGAGCGCACCGGCCAACACGCAGCTCACGGAGTACAGCAAGGTCTATATCTGGGTCTCCGACGGGCCGGAAAAACCGTAAAGAGATAAAGGAGCAACAACGTTTATGGTGCAGGGTGTCATCATCAAGGCGCTCAGCGGCTTTTACTATGTGGCCGCCGGCGATCAGATCGTGGAGTGCAAGGCCCGCGGCCGCTTCCGGTACGACGGGTGCAGTCCGCTGGTCGGCGACCGCGTAGAGGTCAGTTTTGACGCGCACGGCAAGGGCCGCATCGACACCGTCCTGCCACGGCGCAATGCGTTCATCCGCCCGGCAGTGGCAAACATTGACCAGCTCATCATGATCGCGGCGAACGTGAACCCGGTCACGGACCCGTTTCTGATCGACCGTGTGGTCGCCATCGCGGAAAATGCGGACTGTGAGCCGGTCGTCTGCCTCAATAAGTGCGACCTTGACCCGGCGGACCATCTTTATGACATTTACCGCTCCATCGGCTTTCGTGTCCTGCGCACGAGCGCGGCGACCGGGCTCGGTGTCGGCGAGCTGCGCGATGCGCTGCGCGGAAAGACCAGCGCCTTCACGGGCAACTCCGGCGTCGGCAAGTCGAGTCTGCTCAACGCGCTCGATGCATCGTTCGGCATTGCGACCGGAGCTGTCAGCGAGCGGCTCGGCCGCGGCAAGCACACGACGCGCCATGTCGAGCTCTATGCGCTTGGAGAGGATACGTTCGTCGCCGATACGCCGGGGTTCGCATCCTTTGAAGTGGACATGGTCGATCCCATCTCGTGCGAAAATCTGCAGTATGCGTTCCGGGAGTTCCGGCCGTACATCGGCCAGTGCCGTTTTCGCGACTGCGCGCACCTGAAAGAGCCCGGCTGTGCCGTTCTCGCCGCCGTGGCGGCCGGCAGGATCGCGCCGGAGCGCCACGAGAGCTATGCGCGCCTGTACGCGCTCTCGGCTCAGGTCTGCGACTGGGAAAAGAAAAAGTGACGCACCAAAGCACCGCCCTCCGCATACACTGTAGGGAGAACCTGCAAGCGGAGGGCGGTGCTTTATGTTTCGACGGCGGGGGATTTGCTTCTGGATCGGCATCGCGTGTGTGGTCGCCGGTGTGTTCATCATTCTGGCGCTGGTGCTGCCGGCCGGCTTCTGGTGGTTTGCACTCGGCGGTGCGCTCATTGCGGCGGGAATTTGGCTGCTGCGCTGTTGACGGCGGCATAACCGGCGCGTGCCCGGCATAAGGATGTACAAAAACGACAAGGAGCACATCTTTATGGAACTACAACTGGGCAAGCAGAAACGCATGATGTACGCGCGGGTGTTTGACCGCACGGAGGAGGAGACCTGCAGCGCGGACGCCGTTGTGCCCGATGCGCTGGGGGATATCGGCGCGATCGTGGTCACGGAGGGCACATTCTGCCTCTGGAATCTGGACTTTTCGGACAAGAGCGCGCAGATCGAGGGCAGCGTCGCGGCTGACGTAGTCTATGCGGAGGAGGGCGGCGCGCTGCGCAGCTTCCCGGTGGAGCTGCCGGTGAAGGTGCGCATCAACGGCGAGACGCTCTCGCCCGATGTGCGGCCATGGCTGCGGTGCACGCTCACTGCGCTGGATGCGCGCGCGGTCAATTCGCGCAAGGTGCGCGTCACAGCACGGCTGAGCCTGTGCCTGCGCGCCTACCGGGAGACGGAGCTTGCGCTCACGGACCGGATCGAGAGCGACGGCGGCGCAGTATTCACGCGCACGGAAACGCTCTGCTTGCAGATTCCGGTGTCTGTGGAGGAAAAGACATTCACCGTCTCGGAGACGCACCGCTTCGCGTCCGGGCAGCCAGAGGCTGACCGTCTGCTCTGCCACACGGAGACCGTGCTGATCGATGATGTCAGTACCGTCGGCAGCCGCGTCATTTTTCAGGGGCGCGTGTGTGCGTCTGTCTCCTATCTCCAGCAGGGGCAGATGTGCCCAATGGTTGAGAACTTTGAGACACAGTTTTCGCAAATGCTCGACTGCCCGGCAGACACATCGCCGTGTCTGATGCACACGGCTGTCAATCTCACGGCAGCCTACCTGAACGTGAGCGCTGCGGCCGATGGTGCGGTGTTGGAGGCGGAGTATCATCTCGTCGCGCAGACGGTGTGCCTTGCGGATGCGGAGGCAGATTGCGTGACGGATGCCTACTGCAACACGGCCGAGCTCACGCTCGAGCGCGAGACGGTGCCGGCCGGCACCGTGCAGCCGGGAGAACCGCTGCGCCTGACGGCGGAGGGCACGCTCGCGTGCGAGGCCGCCTCGCTGACGGTCATGTCCCGGCGGGCCGTTGTCTGCGGCTTGGCGGAAGATGGCTGTGACGTGCTTGTTCGCCTGCTCGTGACGGATGCCGAGCAGCGGGTATCCTGCATGGAAAAGCGCTTGGACCTGCCGCTTGAGGCGGCAGACGGCGTGCGGCTGGAGCTGCTGAGCGTGCAGCCGGAGGAGCCGGCTGTCACGGTCACGGCGGACGGATTCCTGATCCGTGTGGCAGTGACGGCGCGCACAGCCGCGCTTCAGGAGTCCGGCTTCCGGCAGGTCACCGGGGTGACGGTGCAGGAGCGCGTCTGCCCGTATGCCTCCGTACCGTCGCTGACGATCGTACGCTGGGGCGGGGAGGACCTGTGGACGCTCGCCAGACGATACTG